>ENA-ORHS01000056-ORHS01000056.1-human-gut-metagenome-genome-assembly--contig:-NODE-56-length-37467-cov-11.7014_pt1 | contig 37467 bp, 30 predicted proteins | sample MGYA00243080_ERZ508729 | MGnify/ENA primary metagenome ERZ508729 (study PRJEB26277, sample SAMN04329843) | human gut metagenome | biome: human-associated habitat | host: Homo sapiens | place: USA... | reverse complement strand
ACCTTTAAAGTAGTAAACGGTACTTGGGAAGATAAGAGTGCAAATGATATTTCATACTATGTAACTTTGCTTGACAAAGAGGGTAAGTGGAATGTCAACGGTACTGCAAGAATCAATATTCCAACAGGTATGACAGCAAATTACGGTTATGAAAACGGCAAGTGGGATGTTGAACCAAAGTCGCCTGTAAAGGGAACAAATGCGGAAACTTACACTTATACTTTTACAAAGAAAACCGACCCGAAAGTTGATTACAAAGAACCAAACGAAAACGATAAACCAACACCTGCTACACAGGTAGTAGAGTACGGAAAGAAAATACAGGTAAAGCCGAACGGCGGTGTATGGGTTCACGATAACAAGACTTATTCGGGTGATGATGTAGCGACATTTGTTCTTGAAAAGAATATAAAACTCGAAGACCCGACGAGAACAAATTATGTATTTATGGGTTGGGATAAGCAGAAAGGCAAAGACGATGTAGCCTATATCTTCACAGCAATATGGGAAGTAGATAAAATAGGCAACGGAGAAAAGCCTGACGGAATCCCCGATAAATATCAAAAGAAAATTACCTTTAAAGTAGTAAACGGTACTTGGGAAGATAAGAGTGCAAATGATATTTCATACTATGTAACTTTGCTTGACAAAGAGGGTAAGTGGAATGTCAACGGTACTGCAAGAATCAATATTCCAACAGGTATGACAGCAAATTACGGTTATGAAAACGGCAAGTGGGATGTTGAACCAAAGTCGCCTGTAAAGGGAACAAATGCGGAAACTTACACTTATACTTTTACAAAGAAAACCGACCCGAAAGTTGATTACAAAGAACCAAACGAAAACGATAAACCAACACCTGCTACACAGGTAGTAGAGTACGGAAAGAAAATACAGGTAAAGCCGAACGGCGGTGTATGGGTTCACGATAACAAGACTTATTCGGGTGATGATGTAGCGACATTTGTTCTTGAAAAGAATATAAAACTCGAAGACCCGACGAGAACAAATTATGTATTTATGGGTTGGGATAAGAAGAAAGGCAAAGACGATGTAGCCTATATCTTCACGGCAATATGGGAAGTAGATAAGATAGGCAACGGAGAAAAGCCTGACGGAATACCGGATAAATATCAGAAGAAAGTAACCTTTAAAGTAGTAAACGGTACTTGGGAAGATAAGAGTGCAAATGATATTTCATACTATGTAACTTTGCTTGACAAAGAGGGTAAGTGGAATGTCAACGGTACTGCAAGAATCAATATTCCAACAGGTATGACAGCAAATTACGGTTATGAAAACGGCAAGTGGGATGTTGAACCGACTGAAATTGTATCCGGAATTGAAGATGTTGTTTATGTTTATTTGTTTGACAAAATAGCAGAAACAGAGCCACAACCGCAACCGACAACTGTACAGCCGACTCCTACAGTTAAAACCGTTGTTCAGGAAAAAACGGTTTATAAAACACAGTATGTTGAGCCTATTACCTTAAAAACAGGTGATAATCTCACTTTCTTAGGTGTGCTTGTCGGTTTATGTGCAGCAGGTTTTGCAGGAACAATAATTTTCGGTAAAAAACGAAGTAAGTAATATTAAAAAGGCGATTGCAGATTAATTTAGCAATCGCCTTTTTTCAAATACAGAATAATAATAAATATTTCAAAGGTTATAATAAATTAAATGAGGTGAATTTATGGCTGAGGTAATTAAAATAGTTTTGACAGGCGGTCCATGTGGCGGTAAAACAACTGCTTTGAATTTTTTGAAAGATGAACTTGAAAAGTTAAATATAAAAGTTTTTATATTAGAAGAAATTGCAAGTAATTTATTGAGCAACGGCATTACTCCGCAAAAACTTGGTGTATATGAGTTCCATAAACAACTTTTTGAAACTCAATTAAAAGAAGAAAATTCTCTCGAAGAGAAAGCTAAGGCATACAATGGGGAAAAGGCTGTAATTTTATTTGACAGAGGATTGCTTGACAGCAAAGCATATGTTACCGATGCCGAATTTAAAAAATATATTTCAATAAGTAATAAAAATGAAGATGTATTAAGAAATTCGTATGATGCTGTATTTCATTTAAAAAGTGTTGCTTGTACAGATGAAAACACTTACATTAAGAACTGCAATTCTGTCAGAAAAGAAGATGTAAAGCTCGCCAAGGAACTTGACGAAAAATTACTTTCTATATGGACAGGCACATCACACCTGCGAGTTATACCAAATAACAGTGATTTTAATAAAAGGCTCGATAATTTGCTTAAAGAAGTATTAGGGTTCATCGGTGTTCCGGAACCTCTTGAAATTGAGCGTAAGTTTTTGATAGAATACCCTGATATTGATTATCTTAATAATATGACTGCTTGCAGAAAGGTTGCGATTACTCAGGCATATTTAAACACTCCCGAGGAAGGAATGTTCAGAATACGGAAGCGTGGTTACGGCAAAGACGCAGTATATATTAAAACGGTAAAAATCAAGATTAATGATTTAAAAAGGATAGAAAAAGAATCTTATTTGACACAAGCCGAATACAATAATTATCTTTCAAGAAAAGAATGTATAACGGGTATTATTTCAAAGGACAGATATTGCATAGTGTATGATGACGAATATTTTGAACTTGATGTTTATCCGTTTTGGAATGACAGAGCAACGCTTGAGATAGAATTGCTGTCAGAAGATCAGCCTTACAAACTTCCTCCTTTTATTAAACTTATAAGAGAAGTAAGTCACGAACCCGAATACAGAAACATTGCACTTGCGCAAAGAATGGTTCATAATAAAGGGAATGATTAAGATAACTTAATTGATAACAACATTTCGATATTAATACCAAGTGATATTGACATTATTATCTGCAATGTGTTAAAATGTCTATATCATTAACTTCATCATCAAATTAAAGCAGGAAAATAAATTATAAAAAAATAAAAAAAAGTGTTGACAAATGGAGTTTGCTGATGTATAATAATGAAGCTGACTTAAGGGAAAAACAAATTTTTAAGTTAAGTATGCGGCAATAGCTCAGCTGGATAGAGCAACTGCCTTCTAAGCAGTAGGTCAGGGGTTCGAGTCCCTTTTGCCGCGCCACATGGTGGGATTAGCGTAGTTGGTTAACGCGCCAGTTTGTGGCACTGGAGACCGACGGTTCGAATCCGTCATTCCACCCCATTTGACTCATTAGCTCAGTTGGCAGAGCACTTGACTTTTAATCAAGGTGTCCGGAGTTCGAATCTCCGATGGGTCACCATAAAGCCGCACATTTTACTTTTGTGCGGCTTTTGATTTAAAAACCACGAGTTGGGTTTAAATGGTGGGCTGTCGCCAAGCGGTAAGGCAACGGACTTTGACTCCGTCACCCGTGGGTTCGAATCCCGCCAGCCCAGCCAAAAGTAAAGTGATTTAAATAGTTAAGCAAAACTACTTAAATCGCTTTGCTGTTTATTTAACAGTAATAGGTTTCAGATAGTCGCTTCCTCTCGTTGGATTGTCGCATTAGCTAACATCAGTTCAAGCCGATAACAACCACGAGGTAACTACACAAAGGGATAGGTGGTTGCACACCGATTCCGCAGTGGAAAGAAATACCCCTATCTGTCCTTTATTAACTTTTATTTGCAAAAAAGTAAGACCTGCACCACCGGATAAATAGTACAGGTCTTGACAAAGTATCTAAAAGCGCATAAAATAGAACAATACGCTTGTTTAGCTTCTCAAGTTCTGAGTACGGTAATACTCGGGGCGCATGCTTATCAGTGACTGCAATCATTGATAAGCTGAGGGGCTTATTTTATTTGCACTCACATTTTACCATTTAAAGAGAAAAATGTCAATATATAATGGAAAATATAGTGAAATTTAGTTTTACTATTTAATTAAGTGTCCCACCGTGGGACAGATGGAGGTATTAATAAGCTGATATAAGAGATATTACTGTTTGCGCTTTTAAAAAATTAAGAATAGAAAAATTATTGATAATCTAAATTAAATTTTGGAGTGCTTGATAAAACATATAGTTGTACAAATTATAATACATTATCAAATTTATGCTTAAAGTTGGATAATAAAAATATTATAATTACATTCGCACTATTGATAAAAACTGAGTTACTAAATGAACTGGAAAAATGGGAATAAATAATGTAAAGATTTATCCGAAAATAGATGATGTGGCTGATTATATAAAAACACATGTTAACATACTAAAATAATTATTAAAGAAATTTGATAAAAAGAATGGGGGAAGATACAGATGAATAAGCAACAATTTGATATGAATATACAAGCCGCAGACAATAATTCTTTGAGAATTGGTGCGGCGAACAGAATCGTACAGCTCTTGCAGAAGCTGCGTTACAGCAATAATGAGAATAGTGCGAAAAGATGGGTGTGGGAATTATGCCAGAATGCAAAAGATGTTTGTAACTCCACGGGAAAAGTGAAAATAAGTATTAATTATGATGAAATGCAGAGAAAAGTGTTTTTTCGACACAATGGTAAGGCTTTTTCAATGGATAACATATTATCGCTTATTAATCAGGCTTCTTCTAAGGATCGTAATGATGGTAGTGAGAGAAAAAGCGGAAAGTTTGGAACGGGATTTATTACTACACATCTGTTATCAGAAGTAGTTAATATTTCCGGACTTCTAGAAATTGGTGACGAATATTCTAAGTTTACTATTTCTTTAGACCGAACAGGAAAGGAAAAAAATGAAATTATAGCAGCTATGGAGAAGGCTGTTGGTGATTTAGGAAGTTGTACACCTGTTGATTTCTTAGATTTTGATGAGGACGAATATAATACTGTATTCGAGTATGAGCTAGACGAGTACGGGATGAAGACGGCACGAGATGGATTGGAGAGTTTGAGAGTATCAGCAGCATATGTTCTTGCTATGCTTCCTGATATTGAGGAAATTACTGTTGAAAATACTGGAGAGAAGTTTCGGTATAAGAGAGAAGTGAAATGTGGATTAGAAAATGCAACTGTATCTAAAATTGAAGTGGAGCAGCAAGGTCATTTTTGTTATAAATATGTATTAGGAATGACAGAGGACAATGTTTCTATTTATATAGCATTGGAGCATATGGATGATAATATGAAGATTCTTCCATTTTCTGAGAATCAATCCAAATTGTTTTGTGATTTCCCTTTGATTGGAACAGAGGATTTCCCTTTTCCAGTTTTAATTAGTTCTCCAGATTTTAATCCCACAGAACCAAGAGATGGGGTGTTTTTGACATGTAAAAATACGGCGAGAATTGATGAAGAAATAGAAGTCAATCGGAGTATTATAGAAAAGGCATGTGGATTATATGAGCATCTGTTGGAATATGTAGCAAAGAAAAAGTGTGATGGCATTTATAATATTACCAAAGTGAATGCTTATAGTAAGAAAGAGTGGTATGACGAAAAATGGTTGGACGAAATAATTGATAAGTATAAAGATGTAATATTACATACGCCTATTATTCGCAACGCATGTGGAGATATGAAAGCATTGTTAGATGATTGGGATGATCAACAGTTGTTTATTATTTCCAATAGAAATACAGAAACACGTGAAAAAATATGGGAACTATTAAGTCATATGATTCCGGATATGATTCCTCAGAAAGAAGATTTGCATGAATGGTATCATTCCTTATGGTCAGGATGCAACAGTTATACATTTGAAACATTATCGGAACAAGTGAGTAATTTCGAAAATATAGATACATTAGTGACCAAATTGGATCATATTGATTGGAGGGACTGGTTAAATAAATATTATGAAATTATAGATGAAAATGAAAAATGGCAGACATTTGTACAACATAAACAGCTGAATATCCTGCCAAATCAAAGAGAAAAATTCTGCTGTGTTGATAGTTTGTATTATGACATTGACATTCTGGAAGAATATAAAGAGATTCTAACGGATTTAGGAAATGATATAAAAGCAAGGCTATTACATTTGGAGTTTGAACGTAGGAAATGGTTTTGTTGCGGGAAGATTAATAATGGTCAAATTCTGGAACTGATTGAAACGCAGTTAGAACAGGGGGGAAAAGAAGAAAAAGAAACGGTTTATCAAAAAATAACTTTTATGTATAACGATTCTTTTGCTGATATAGATTCACAGAAAAAGATATGTCATTATGTGAACAGCATATTGAAATTGGGGTTGGAGTTGCATGAGGTTAAAGCGATATCAGAGAAATTGTTACGTGAATCTTTAAAATATATGACAACAATGGTTGCGGATAGAATAAGCGAATGTAGCTCTATAGAAGGATTGGCTGAATATATGGATACTTCCAAGGAAGAGGCGGATGAGTATTTGACTGGTTTTATAGAATTTGTAGTCAAGCAGGGATGGGATAACCTAATTGATAAGAGCACAAAACCAATACTTCCAAATCAGAATGGTAATTTTACAATTAAAGAAAATATTTTTCTTGATAATGAAATGGATGAAACTTTAAAGGATATAGCTTGTATTGCAGGGCATGATATTAGAGAAGATTTGTTGATGAAAGATATATATTTGGAACTTCCGGAAAATCGTCAGAAAACAAATAAGGATATAGCCGGTTGCATTACCAAATTTGTGCAAGAGAATAGAAATACAAAGGAACCAGAAATACGTAGTGCTTTTAATAAACTTTTACTTTGGATAAAGGATAATCAAAGTGAAGCAGAAGATATTTTGCCAATTATTTATGCAAATAAACACTATTTGTATGATGACGACGACATTGCTAATAATATTAGGCAGGCAGAAACATTTACAAATATAATGAGTAAGTATGATATTGATTCCCCTGAACAGTTGGAAGCAATTATCATGCAAGGCACTAAGGGTGCTGTGGTCGATACGGCTTTGTCAAAGGAAGCTGTCACGGAGGAAGTTCTGTTGCAATATGGAATTGATTCAAAAGAAGCATTAGATAGAGCTTTTTCTAATGCTGATTTTGCAAGCCGATTCATTAGAAAATCTAAGCATGAAATAATCACATATGAGTATGTAAAGAGAATTCTAGATAGAGCACAGAAAAATATACTTTCATTTCTAGATAAGCAGGAAGAATATGATCTTTCGGATAAACAGAAGATTGCGGACACAATATATGTTGTTAAAAAGAATGGAAAGCAGATATATGTTTTGGCGAGACCATCCGATGGTGGAGAAGTCAGAATTTATTACCGAACAGAAATGGATATTTTAGACTATTCTATGGACTGGGAACTTTGGGTAGAAGATGGAAAAAAGGAACCACAAAAGATTACTTTCGGTAAAATGATTAAACTTACTGGTCTTAACAGAATACCATTGAAAGGAATGTGATAAATATGAGTGTTAATGAGGATAGAGTATCCTATATAGTTGAGAATAATGTGCTGGATAATGTGATATGCAGAGCTTTGGAGCTTCGTCCGACAGAGCTTGCAAAATATATTTGTGGTCTGGCCAATAATACTGGAGGATACATATTTCTTGGAGTTGAAAAACAAAATGGATGCATGAAGAAGGTTGGGTGTCAAAAAACTTTTAATGTGGCTGGTGTAATAGAAATGGTAAAAGCTCAGCTAGATAATGAAATATCCATGAATTATGGATTTGTATCGGTAGGTGGTGCTGATATATTTGCTATTGAAGTTGCGCAAAGTGACAAAAAGATTTGGCTGGAAGGAAAGTACTTTGTATATGAAAACAATGATGTTGAGGAAAAGGTTGTCAATCAGAATGATGAGCCTATAACATTATTTATCTCTTATACGGAGTGTGATGCACCAATTGTGGATATTATTGAAGATAAAATAAAGGAAAGGCTGAAAGATAGGATTAAGATATCTAGATATACAGAGTTGCAGTACAAAGACAGTTTTATGGCATTTATGAACACGATACAGGATCATGACTTTGTATTGACTGTTGTTAGTGATACATATTTGAGACGTCAGGCATGTATGTATGAAGTTGGAGAGATTATTAAAGACCATCATTATAAAGACAGATTGTTATTTGTTGTTCTTAGTGAAAAGGAACGTAAGTATTATGGTGATGATGCGCCAGAAAAGATAGGACCGGATATTTACAAAGGCCCTAGAGAACGCTTGGAATATGTTGATTATTGGAAGCGACAATATAAGGATCTGGAAAAGAAAATGATAGATATTAATGATTTTGAGGCGGTAAGTAAAGCTTCCGTGGATTTAAAAATAATAGGGCAGATATTCCGTAAAGATATGAGTGAGTTTCTGGATTTTCTGTCTGATGAAAATGGTAAGAGTTTCGAGAAGTTATATGTAAACAATTTTGATGAAGTTATAGCGTGGTTGAAATAGAAATATAGTAGGGAGCCCTGCAACAAATAATGTAATGAAAACAGATATTGCAGTCTGAATAGATATTATACTAATATTGGAGATAAATTAGAATTAGTTACATGTGGTAAAGATGTTTTTTGCTATATTTTTTTAAATGGGCGAGAATTTGCTTTATTAAAATATAGGTAATGATTTGTAAAAATTATATAGATCGGTTATTGCAAAATTAACAGCCTGTTTTACCTAATCAAATACCATCCGTTCCTACAAATGGATTTATACAAGAGATATAATAAAAGCCTTCTGCTGATTTTGGCAGAAGGCTTTTTAGTGAAAGTGTCCCACCGTGGGACACTTATTTATATGTTTTGATTAAAATTATTTAAATGTTGTGGTGATTGTATTTGATTAGGTAGAAGTATATTCTGTAATTGTAATTCATTTATAAGATAATTCTTTATATCGGTTATGTGTTGTTCAAGTCTATTTGGAAAACGACCTTCATAAGACAGAATACGCAGTAATTTTTTATGTATAGTTTCAATTTCTTGTTTATTTTTTAAGCAAAGGGGATTGCCTTGCGAAATGTATGCTTTAGCAATATATTTATCTGTGATAGGAAAGCAGTTACTAATTCTATATAGTGCCGGTTTATTGGTGTAACCAATATGATAATACGCAGAACGAATATCATTTTTTGGTAGTTGTATGTAGTTATTATACTTGGCAATTTGATTTTGAGTTCTGTGAGAAATATCACTTGTTGGTATAGCCCAAAATAATCCGTCAATATTTTTATCTTTAATACAACAATAAATTGGACGCTGTTTACTGTCACCATATTTACCACCCAAATTATTGATTAATTTAATATAAGAGTTATCAATTAAATAAAAACTGTTTTCCTTCATTTTTTCTCCTTTGTCTTTTACAAAATAAGCCTCCTACCATTAAGGTAAGAGGCTTTTCGTCAAACCGCCAATTTAGGAACGCCGAACGGTAGGCATATTCAATCAAACCGTCAATTTAGGAACGCCGAACGGTAGGCATATTCAATCAAACCGTCAATTTAGGAACGCCGAACGGTAGGCATATTCAATCAAACTGTCAATTTAGGAACGCCGATCAGTAAGCGTATTTTCTCTGGGATTTCTCCCTACAATATTATTATACACATTGCAGAATAATATGTCAATGATTTTCTGCAAGTGTCCCACGGTGGGACACTTGTTAGTTATCAAAACGGTAAATCATCGTCCATAGGCATATTTTCAAAATCGGGTTGTGAGGGCAAAGGTGGCTGTTCAGATGTAGTTGAAGAAGAGTCTTTATTATTATTATTATTTGCTTTTTGCACACGCTCACCGGTAAATGATACTGTATCTGCGACAATTTCGGTTACATAGCGTGTACTTCCGTCATTGGCCTGATATGTACGACTTTGTAGTTTGCCTTCAAGAGCAATCATATTGCCTTTTGCAAAATAGCGACATACAAATTCTGCTGTGTAGTTCCAACAGACAACATTGAAAAAATCAACCTTTCTTTCTTCACCGGGTTTGTAGTAATTTCGTTCAACTGCGATACTAAAACTTGTTACGCTTTTTCCGGTAGTAGTTGATTTGAGTTCAGGGTTAGCAGTAAGCCTTCCTATGAGTACAATTCGATTTAACATATTTATGACTCCTTTTTTTATTAATATATCAGTTAAGTGTCCCACGGTGGGACACTTGTGGGCAAACAAGAGGTTGTTTATTTATTTTTTTCTCTGCTTTCGGGTGTTTAATTGTAGGCGAGTAGCTGCACAGGTTATGACTTTGTAAAAGTTATTTTACAGTCAACTTTAAAATAGTGTAGGGGAGAGCTACCGGCGTAAGTTATGTTGCATTTTTGTGAGCAATCGTCTTGTTCTATTTTTTTCTCTGCTTTAGGGGCTTTTACCGAGTTTGATAACTTTGCAAACTTTAGCTTTTACGCTGCTGTCGTTGAATATATTTTCTTTTTAGCCTGCAATTATTTATCGGTAATTCTGATTTTGAAGTAATCTTTTGAGAAACAGCAGCTTTTTACTAAGTTCAAGTGTCCCACCGTAGGACACTTGAGGAGGTAAGCAATAACTGTCCCACGGTGGGACACCAAAACAATATTTTGCCACGGAAAGTAGGGTAGTAAAATTTGCAGGATAAAGACTTAATATTGCAAGCAATATTAAGTCGGTCACAAATGTCGGCAGTGCCGACATTTTCGATAACATTAACTTTAATATCATCGACTAAGCCTTTAATATCACTTTTAGATTGCTGTTTTATTTTCATCAGATAAAAGCTGACTTTTTAGTAACATTGATTTCAATATTGCTAAAATTTCAAGGCAAAAATTTGACAAAATGCCGATAGCAGAAAAGAAAAAGCCTCGCTTTTTGCGTAAATTCGATTTATTCCCCATAAGAGTGAAATTACATCAGCAGACAATAAAAAACGCTTACAAGTCGAATTTAGCTAAGTTAAACGCAAAGTTTGTAATGTTGTCAAAAAGTAACGCTTTGAGATAATTTGAACAATTACGGATTTCATATTCTTTGCTTGCTTCTTCATAATTTAAAAGTGTATCCGAAATCAAATCACATAATGAATTAGCTTTTGTAATACCGTGCTTTGTAATGCAGTTGTTAATTGAATAAATAAGTGTACGCTGTGACACAGTAGTTTTATTATAGGTCTGAGTGGTGTTGGTTGCCATATCACAAAGTAAATCAACGGCTTTGCAGTATAATCTTGAATATATATCGTTCTCGTAAGCGACATAGCTTTGATATGCATTATAATCTGTCAATTCTTTAATCGATTCAATAATCTTGTCATTGTCAGTTGTAAAAGGTACAGTAATGTTAATTCTGTCAATGATTAGATTATGATCTGATTTACTGTTATTTATGGTATTGTTATATATGGTATTGTTATAATGTCCGAAATTTTGGGACACGGTATTGTCCGAAGAATTAGGACACGGCAATGTCCTGCTTTTTAGGACACGGTTATTTTCATTGTCCTGTTTTTTAGGACATGGTGAGAGTGTAGATTTTATCGCATTTTTTACATTGTCCGAAAATTTAGGACACGGTTTATTACTTTCTTTTTGCTGTTTCTCTATAACTGTAGGATTAGTGTTAAGTATGTAGTTATTTACACAAAACTTACCGTTTTTTCCCTTACGCTTAATTACGGATATATAGCCATAAGCTATAAGTTCATTTAGTGTATTGTAGTATGTCTGCTTGCTTATACCGAGAATTTCCATAGTATAATCTCTTGTAGGAAATACTGTGTTTGATGATTGAGCAAGTGAATAGAATAAAGCAATCATACCACGAGCCTTAACAGATAAACGAGTATCACACATAATCAGCTTTGGCATATTTCCGTAGCCGTATGAGTAAATATTATCAAGCGAAAGTGTATGATGTTCTGCAGAAGCAGACGGCGGACAACCTATAGCATTAGGATTACTGCATATGGTGTACACATTTTTATTTAGAAAGCCTTTAGCTTTTGAAATTGAAATATAACTCTTTTCGACAAGCCTGTTTAGATATTTGTAGTAGGTGTCTTTGTTCATATTTAGATCACGAAGTATTGTGCTGCGTTTTGGATAAATTTTACCTGAACCTGCATAAGAAGCTAAGTAGGCATAAATAGCCTTGCTTTGTAAAGGCAGTTCTTTTTCAAGCATAACTTTTTGAGCAAGCATACCAAATCCCTGTGCATATACGCCGTCAATTTCTACTGCGATTTCTATGTCTTTGTTATTTAATTTTTTCATTATAATTCCTCCGTATTTTGAAGCTGCTTGAAACGGACTTTTTTAATTGTTCAAGACCGTGTGAATTAAGCAATTAAAAAAGTCTGCTGCAAGAGCAACAGACTTAGTTTTAAATATATGTTTTTAGTACAGGCTTTTTTTCGTGAGTCTGTACCGGTTCTGCAGATGAGCCTACAGGTGGGGTATATGCCTTTGCTGTAGGATATTTACTTAGCAGAGCCGAAAATAATCTTGTGCGGTCGGCATAGCTTACCTCTCTTATTGTACTTTTCTTTGCTTTATAGGGTTCTTCGTTAAGTGATAGTCCCCAGTCCTCACTTTTGAGGAGTTTCATTTGTGCCGGGTGCATACCTGTTTTCATAAGTACCCAGTCACCTTTTTTCATTCTTTTAATTTGCCCCGGTGTCATTAAAGGCTTTTTTGTCATATTGTAAGTAACGGAATTTGCGTTGTTATTGTTTGAAAAGCTGTTTTGCTTTTGCGAAACAGAGCCTGACATTACAGTCTGATTATCAAGCATTTTTGAAAAAGTTTCTGCGTCAGGGGAAGTAGGTGCTATGTAACTGAACATTACATTCTGACAGCTTGATTTTATAACGCTTGCTGTATTCTGATCGTATTTTTGATCAAGCTGCGTTGTAGTTTGTAAAAATGGGCAGCAAATGATACCTCTTGATCTGCCTGCAGAAAACATCTGATCAACTCTCTCTATGGCTGTGTATGTGCCAAATTCATCAAGGTAGTAGTATACTCGATGTGGCAGCTTGTTGTTCTCAAAATGTTCAGAGGCACAAAGTAATTCGTTATAAGTTTGCCTTACAAGTAAGCTTACTAAAAAATTTTTAGTGCTTGATTTTTCATCAACAACAAAGAATATTGCTTGTTTGCCGTTAATAAAGTTTTCAATATCAAGGTCACTGTTAAAGCATATCATTTGTTCCATTTCTGTATCAATGAAGGAAAGCATACGGCTCATTGCTGTTGACATAACGCTTGCAGTAGTCTGAAACGCACCGGAGGCTGTGGCAGACATAAACCATTTTGCTTTATGATTAGTCGGCAGCATTGTATATAATTCAGTCAGATAAGTTGTAGGCATTACTCCTTTTTTATTTACTGTTCGTGGGTCAATTTCAAGGAGCTGTTCAATTATTTTAAAAACTGATACTATGTGCTTTTCTTCGGGTTCACAAAGTTCGGATACAAGTAAGATAACGCCTGTAATAATGCCTTCTGCAGATTCGTAAAAGTATTGATTTTGTCCTGCACTTTTGAAACCGTCCATATGTACGATTGAGTTTGAAAGAACTTTTGCATATGTTTCAGCCCGTGCTTTGTCTGCAAGACTTTTTGTTGATTCATAGCGGTCATTGTATTTATTGACAAGATACATCAGATTGTAACTGTCACTGCGAGTAGGATTTCTTAAATCTATTACATAAGTTTTGTACCCGTAATATTTTTCCAAAACAGGTGCATATGTCTGATGAGCGTCACCTTTTGTATCTGTGACGAAAAAAGGATTGCCAACGGCCGCTAAAAATTCAAGATTAGGATAGACGAAAGAAGATGTTTTACCGCCACCCGGAGCAGATACGGAGAGAGTATGATTATCAGATGTATCAATGTATGCAGATACTTTTTTACCGCTTTTTACTGCACCGAGTATAATGCCCTCAAGCTGTGGCCTGTTTTCGCCATTTCTCCACTTTTCGGGTTCATATGGTATAATAACAAGATTATTATTTAATTCTTGTTTGGTGGCCCATTTTTGGTCACCGAATTGGCCGTCACCGACAGGCTTGCTTTTAATAGAGTTTAAATTTTTGCCGCTTGATGATATAAAGTACGCAGCTATAAGTACAACTAATACGATTATTGAAAATATAATAATTCCGCTTGTTGAGCTACTTCCCATAACTTTGACTCCTTTGTTTTAAAATTTCATTCCAATCTTTTAGATTAGGGGTTATTATTTCAGTTTTATATTTGTTCTGAAATACTTTTTGTGCTTTTTTTGCAAAGTCCTGTCCGTGATTTTTGCCGTCAGAACTGTTAATATCATTATCTGTACATATATAGATTTTCTTTATATGCGGGTAATCTTCAACACATTTTTTCAAAGCTTCTAAATTCAGCCCTCCTAAAGCTATATAGTTGTATGTGTGCCAGTTTTCGTCAAGCTGATACAAAGTAATAAAACTGAATAAGTCAATAAAAGCTTCAAAAACAAAAAGCACATCAGACAAACCAATGTGCTTAAAGCAGTATATTTTGTTACTTCCGGTAATCTCACCTTTAAAAGATTTAACAGTAAGTGTACCTTTTAATCCGGCATACCTGACTATTCCTTTTTTATCTTTGCCGAGAAATACAATGTTGTGGTTGCTTTTATCTTCATATATAAGACCTTTTTTTACAAAGTATCTGACAACACTGTAATCAATACAGCGTGAATTGCACAGATAAGCATACAAGCGTTTGTTGTTTGTGTTTTTTTGAGGTAAAACTACTCTGTCTTTTTTATGGTAAATATCAGGTTCGTTTATAAAATCAACAGGCTTTGAATTGCTTGTAGCTTTGTAATTTCCGTCAAGCAAAGTTATTACTGCTTCTTGAAAACTAAAATCAAAAAATGTCATCAGAAAATTTACTGCCGTACCCGATTCACCTGTAGAATGTCTGTACCAAATATGACCTCGTATTTTTACGCTGTCATGTGCTTCCCACATATATTCTGTACCGCTATGTAAAACTTTTTCTCCTATACTTTCAAGATATTCTTTAATATCTTTATGATGAGCCTGATACAACTCTTCATCTGTAAACGGAATAAATTTTGACATTTTTTAACCTCCTTAATAGTCATAGCTGATTGGATTGTCAGATACAGCGTGACCTAATTGTATTTTTTGTATTTTTTCATCTCTTAGCTGTTTTGAATCAGATGTGTATTTTTGCTTTGCTGTGGCAATTGTTTCTGTATTAATAATTTTGCCCATATGAGCGGCTATAGAGGCAAGATTAAGCACTGTTATTTGCTGTTGCGTGTTAGTTTCTTCAATTTTTTGCTGTGCTTTTATATTTCCAAGTTCAACAGCCTTTTTATACCACAAAAGAGCCTTTTCAATATCTCGTTCGATTCCCAATCCGTATTGATAAAAAGTACCTATTCGCAAAGCTAATTCTGAATCTGTTTGATTGTTATTAAACCGGATAAGATAAGACGATAATGCTTTTCTAAAATAATTACTTGCAAGCTCATTGTTTTGCAATCCGTATTTTTCGGAGTGATAGATATAACCGAGCTGATAAGCTGCATTTGCATTTTCAAATTTTTCAGCTTCGGAAAACCAATATATAGCTTGATTAATGTTCATATCGGTTCCTAACCCTTTTAAATACATATTACCAAGACGATAAGCAATATAATCATTAGGATTTTGATTGTAATCTGTTATATAAAGATTTAGAGCATTACTGTAGCATAGCTGAGCTTTTGCAACATCATAATGGGCATAACTTTCATTTGAATGAATTTTAGCAAGATCGAACCAAGCGTTAGATATATTTCCTTGTGCTGCATATTGAAAATGTTTTATAGCATTTTCAATATCATTGTTTTCAAATGCTATTTTACCTAACTGATAGGCAGCATTTGTATTGCCGAGTTTTTCAGCTTGTGAAAACCAATGTATAGCTTTATTTATGTCAATATCAGTACCTAAACCGTTAAAATACATTTTTCCGAGTCTATAGGCTGTAAAGTCATCAGGATTTTGGGTATAATCTGTTATGTAAAGATTTAAAGCATTACTGTAGCATAGCTGAGCTTTTGAAATATCATATAGTCCGTAACTTTCGTCTGAATATATTTTACCGAGTTTAAACCAAGCGTGAGATATATTTCCTTTTGCTGCTTCTTGAAAATTCTCAACAGCTTTTTCAATTTCTCCCTTTTGAAGAGAAATTTTACCGACTTGATAGTTTGCGTAGAAGTTACCGAGTACAGCAGATATTTGATAATAACTGTATGCCTCTTCAATATTCTTTTCGACGCCTTCACCGTTTTCGTATAGCTTTGCAAGCGTGTATGCAGATGAAGCACTACCGTTTAATGTAGCCTTTTTTAGCCAAATTACAGCTTTTTGAATATCTTTCTCAACACCGCAGCCGTTTAGATACATCTTACCAAGTCTGCTTTCAGCCGTAACATTACTGTTTTCTTCTTCTGCTTTCTCATATCTCAAGCAGGCTTTTTTATAATTTTCGTTAGCCTTTTGCTCATCAATGATATTGTATTTTTCGGAAGAGTATATGTAACCAAGCTGATATGCTGCATTTGGATTTTCTTGTTTAGCTGCTTTATTGAGCCACTCAATTGCAGAATTAACGTTAATATCTGTGCCTTTTCCTGCAAGATACATATTTGCTATACGCATTTCTGTAAAAGCATTTTGTATATCATTTTCTTCTTGCTCTATCATACCCTCCAATGCTTTTTTATATAAGCCGTTAATATAGTCTTTTGAAACATTATTAAAATCATCGGCATAATCCTCATACAGCTTTGCAAGGTCATAATTTGCAAGCACAACTGTTTTAGTTGCTTTTGAAAAATAATGCTCTGCCTGCTGTATATCAATATTTACACCCTCACCGGACAAATACATTTTACCAAGTCTGTATGCCGCATATTTATCACCTTTTCTATCTGCTTTTAAGTAATATTCAAATGCTTTTTCATAATCTTGAGTAAAACCAAGACCATAATAAAATTGATTGCCAAGGTAGTAGTAAGCATGCGAATAACCGTTTTTTGCAGCAAGACTAAAAACATTGCTTGAGCAGCGATAATCCTGTTCAACACCTTCGCCTTTAAGGTACATTCGACCTAACAGATATTCAATATATGCTTCATAAGAATCAACTTCACTGTAATAATGCAAATTGTCAGAATCGTTTTCGAGTTCATAAAAGTAATTTCTGTTTTTTAACCCATCTCTGAATTGAATAAAAGCTGTTTTGCAATAGTAGTTGCCAAGTTCTTTATTGATTTCTGTATCTTTAGTACCGTATAAATACATTTGTCCGAGTTTATATGCAGACATACTGTCACCGTAACTGTCGGCAGCAATACCGTACCACATTTGAGCTGCATTATAATCTTTTTCAGTACCTTTTCCGTAGTAATAACAATCCGCAAGTTTTCTGCAAGATTGTGCAGTTCTGGTTTGCAAATCACTTGAATTTTGATACGCTTTTTTAAAATCTATAACTTCCTTTCCTTCATTTCCAAGTATAAATGAGGGAATTTTTTGTAACTCTGTATATTCGTATTCTTCCGGCTTTGTATCATCAATAAAACCGTTATCATTATCTGCTGATTGCGGTTCTTTTTCTGTAGGAGCTGTAATATTCGGTGGGGGAGAAATCGTAATATCATCAGTTGCAGTTATAAATGTTACGCTTTGATTCATAGATTTTGCACATTCTAAAATATAATTCTTGATAGATGTAAATTTATCAATTTTGGAAATGTCAGGCTTTACAAATTCTTTTTTTGAATAGTATTTACTCAAACTGTAGCTTTCATCACACCACTTATCATAAAGATTTGACAGTTGGTTGTTATTGCTTACAAGTGTGGTTAGAATATCATCTACAAGTTTTTTCTTGTCAGGTGAAGAAAAGCCGTAAGTATTTCTTCCTTTGCTGAAATCTTTGCTTGAAAGGGTCAACATTTGATTAACTAAGTATTTTAAAGTTTCATCGGAAATATATTGATTAGGTTCGGAAAGCAGATTATTTAGTAAAGCTTTACTCTGACTGATTAGCTCGTTTAGGTATTTGTCTTTATTAATATATATTTCCTGTCGTTCATCTTTGAAAATTTCATTAACAAACTCTGATTTTAAATTCTTAATATTTTTCTTAGACAAAAAGCCTTCTTTGGGGTCTGTTGAGTAAACGAATAAATGTACATGCGGGTGATGACCTGTATTGTGCATAGCAGCATACCATTGCAGATTATTAATGTTTATACCGTGAGCTTCTGCGATAAGATCAACTTTAGACATTATTAAATCTTTCCATAGCTTTTGACAGTCATAACCGAGCCTGTCAGCGTCCTCTCGTCTGAGCGAGAGAATGTCAGTCCAAATGTTGCCATTGTGCGTTGCTACTTCTTCGGCAACTCTGTCAAGATCTACATCAGGGTATGATGAAAATAAACCGTGCTCACCGACTTTATAAGCACCCGGCCTTTTAGCTGCATATTCTATCAAATTTCCTGCTTCGTTGAACAGTAATTCTTCCGCAAGTCTTGATATAAGGTCAGAAGCATTTGACATAGTCGGATTATTGATATAATCGGTGTATTCCAACGGTTTATCCTCATCATCTTTATAATTTAATTGTTCAAGAAATTCTTTAATAGTTTCTTTTTGTTTCTTTGTTGCAGGTCGATTTTTAACATCATAAAACTGTGCCAATCTGATAGCTTCATTTACTGTGTTTTGTTCCGATAGATTTAATGAAGTATTTTCAGAAAGCTTATTTGCCAAATGCAGCATTAAACTTGAAGCATTCGCTCTTGTAGGATTAGCTTCATAAGCTTTGTATTCTTCACACTCTGCACTAAGACCTTTTTCTGTATAGAGATTAAGTAAATCTTTAACAGATACTTTTTGCTTAAAAGTAATCGGTAAATCATCTGCCATATCAATGTTTTTGTCAACAGTTTCCCTTGTACCGCAATACCGTACAAGATTTGCTGCATGCTCACCGCTTAAGGCGTGATCGCTTAGCTTTTCTCCGGGTTTGGCTATATGAAAGTAACGGGAGTTTAAAATAAACCTTGTGCCAACCATAGCAGCCTCCGTTATGTTTGAGCTTCATATGCTGATATAATACCTTTGCTTGCCTTAACATCTTCTACAGCTTTTCTACGCATTTTATCATATGAGTCTTTGTCAAGTTCCATCATACTTGCAACGATACGAGTAAGCACATTAATTTCAACAGCTTCTTTGAATTGCAGCTTTGAGGTTCTGTTTGAAGCATTGTTTATCATACCTTCAATTTTTTGTCCTACGATAGAGCATAGATAATCTTGCGTAATTTCAGATGTTTTATAGCCAAAGTAAAAATCAACAGCTGATTCAATTATCTTATTTCTGCTTGTTTTGCCGTCATCAAGTTTCTTTAAGCTCTCAATTTTATTTATCGTTGATAAAGGCAATTGAACGCTTATCTGCTGTTTGTTTACTGATTGCATACGCTATTCTCCTTTAAAACTTCATTACGCTTATTAATTAAAAGTGTAAGGTATTCATCTGAACAAAGATAGTTATAATACTGCTCAATTGCTATTTGCATTACAAATCCTCTTGAAATATAAAGCTCTCTTTTAAGAAACATCAGCATTCTATAACTCTTTTTGGTAATATAAAGACTTTTTTGTTTTTTAGGAATTATATCAAATTTTTCTCTTTCTTCTCGAAAAATACTTTTTATTTTTTCGGGATCTTCAAGATATTTTTGGTATAAATATTCGACAGAAGCGTTATAAACGAAAGAAAGAGTGTTTGAATTAAGAATATTTTTGGCTTTAACAGCAGTTTCGTCTATTACTTTTGATGTAAGATAAAAGCAAGAACCTAATAATTTATCATCAGGTATATTATCATTGGTTAAAGTTAATTTGTTAAAAAATCTATCTGACTGTATCATAAAATCACCTCTTAAAAGATTTTCTCGACTGAACGAATTTTACATATATTATCGTAATATCCCATATTGAAATTGTATGTTACATTTGAGTTTGACACTTCATCGTTGTATATGATTGTCTGACTGCAAATAGCCATAACATTAAACGAACCGTTATCCTCATAGTCAGAAACATACAATTGTACCAAGCCTGTAGCTTGCTCATAATTATCATCGTATGTGCTGTGACCTATTGTTGTTTGTAATTGATTATAATAATCATCTGATAAGTAATTCTTGAGCTGAGAAATATTATTACTTTGTGAACCGGAGTAGGAGAGGTAAAGCTGACAATATTTATCAATGACATCTTTGACTTCAATATTAAACAGTCTGTCATATTTGAGCTTTTCACTTTCCAATTCCTCAATCCTTTGCTGCAAATTTTCTGTGTTCATAGTTGTGGTTTCAACTGTAACAGGAGCAGTAGTCGATTCTGTTTTATTAGTATCATCTTTCAAACCACACCCTGTTACAATAACTGTTATTGCAGAAATAACGACCGTTGCTATAATAAATTTCTTTTTCATTTTTCTTCCTTTCATATACCAAAGTAGCAACAAGTGTCCCACCGTGGGACACTTGTTAGCTGAAATCCGTGTCAGATAAGCCTTTTAGGTAGTCATATGTCCACTTTCGTCTTGTTTCATAGCTGTAGTTGCTGTCACTCCAAGCCCTTTTAGAAGAATAAACAGAATCTAGAGTTGCGTTAGATACACCGTATAAAACACCATTATGACCGTTGCCGTAAACATTTTTATCAAATGAACCTGTGCCAAATTGATTTAATATATCTGCACAGTAAACGATAGCTCGCTTATCATTGATATTATTTTCCTGACAAATTGCGATATATTCTTCCGCATTTTCTGTTGATGTTTGATTTTGTGCTTCTATGCCTGCATTCGTAAGCAGCATTGCTTTAATACATGAGCAAGTATAGCTGTCAGGGACATAACTTGACCAATCGCTTCCGTTTGTTATAGCGGCAATAACTTTCCTACCGGTATTTGAGTAAGATAAAGCTACTCGGTTAATTTCTGCATTGCTTATACTGTATGCTTTTTGCAAGAGTGATAATGAGTTATTACCGTGCCAACCGTATGCACCTACTGACAGAGCACCGTTATCATTAGCTATAACAGAACCGAAATCGCTGTTATCAAGTTCGCTGTAAAATACACCTACTTCATTGTGAGTAATAACATTTCTTGTTACATTTGCAAGACCTTTTTCAATTGCTGAACCAACCGCTCCATAGCAAGCTATGCTGTCATCGTTTAATTGTAATATGTATTTATTTACATAACTTACAGTTGCCCAGTTGGAGGTTTGGCCATTGTACTCATTGCCGGCAATTACTGTAACAGAATTATCTTTTACTTCAACAACTATGCCTATATGATCTACATTACCGGTTGCTTTATAATGGCTTCTGCCACCGTAATCGAAGAAAATTAAGTTGCCGACTTGCGGTGTATAGTTATCGGCACTTTTTAATTTTCCAAGCTCTTTTAGGTTGTTTGTCCACATAATAGTTCCCGGTGCAAAGCCAAAATCTTTGGTTTCATAGCCTGATTCCTGAATACAGTAACCGACAAAATAACAGCACCAATCTGTCACAGAAGATTTAAAGTATGAGCAATAGCGTTCACCTTGACAGGATAAATTCTGACTGTTCGGTGTATGTGTCTGCCAAAAGCTGTACTCTTCTTTTGCTTTTTCTGCAATTGGTGCTGCATTTTGTTGTGTAGATTCATATGTAAACATCAACATAAATAAAACGGCGGCTATAACACCTATGACTATTCCTATAATTGTATTTCTTGCTTTCTTGTTATTAATGATAAGTAAAAAATACTTAACTGCTGTAGTCATTTATTTACCACCTGCTGTGCCGAATAACTCTTTTTTGTATTCCGGTGCAATAATTTGTAAGTAGTAGCGTTCATTACCGCAGCAGTACAAGCAATGACCTCTTTTACTTATTTGTATAAGCTCCCATTCTTCATCAAGCATATTAGTTATAGCTTTGTACTCCTTAATATTGACAGTGCCGGGATAGAAGAGAAAACGGTGAGTAGGTATTGAGAAAAACGGCTTTGTATATTCAACAACCCCCGGAATCATTAAATCCTCAATATTTTGTGAAGCGATAACAAGGTTACTGTTTTTCTTTCTGCCACGCTTAACAAATGATCGCAGATACATAATTACAATTAAACTTTTAATTACCTCGTGCAGCTCGTCAACGATTACAACCGTATTGCCTTCTGTCAAAAATTTATTATTCATAAACGAAAGAATATTGAAATACATTGCATTTTTTAAGTTTTCGTTTGTGTTTAATAAATTCTTTACATCAAAATTTATGTGGTCTGCATTCGGAATGTTTGTATAACCGTTAAAGAATGTAGAGTCTGTACCGATACATATTGAACGAATACAAAGCGCAAGATTACGGAGAGTGTCTTTTGTAAAAAGCATTTCTTTTCCGTTAATTTTTAAAACTTCATCATAAATATTAAGCTGCCTTTCAACTTCCTTGAACAAATCTGAAAGTATAGGATAATCAACATTTGTAAGCTTGTTCAAATCGGTACGGTCTGTAATATGAAATTTTTTGTACAGTTCTTCAAGCATTATTTCAAGAGTATCAAGTTCAGCTGTTGTAATAGCAGGATTATATGTTTTAAAGAAATCTTTGAGAAATGCTATATGTTGAGAAATAATTGTTTTATGCTTAAACGCAACAGGTTCATCATCAGTATAGCTGTCATCAAGAGGATCGTTCAAAAGGCGAGGCTGCATTACATTTATAAAATACTTGCCTGACAGCATATCAATGTTTGTGCCGCCGAGTCCGTTAGTTACATCTATACATTCTTTGTCAGAATCCATACTGTAAACTTTTTTCTGCTGTTGTCGGAAAAGACATATAAGCAATTTTATAAGGAATGACTTACCTTCACCGGAGTTACCGAAAATTGCTATATGACCGTTGGTTTTATCGGTATCTCTATGGTCAATATCGGCAAGAATATTTCCACCGTGTACGGCTCGACCAAAGAACAGTCCTTTAGAATCAGTTTTGCCTGAATAGCTGAACGGAAATAAATTAGCTACTGAACTTGCAGGTAATACTCTTGCAAATTCTTTATCAAACATATCAAGTCCAAAAGGAGCTACCGAAGCAAAACCGTCACGCTGCTGCATATACAATTCATCGTATTTTACATGATTTTTATTGAGCGTTGAACATACTTTTATTTGCATATCTCTTAGTTCATTAAGAGAATTAGCTATTACTTCTACATAAACAGAGCAATGTATAAACTCTTCTTTTGTTCGGTGCGATTCTTTGAGTATTTTTTCTATGTCTAAAATATTTTCCTTGCTGTCTATTGACTTAGACATAGTTTTTGCCTCTGCAATATCGCCCATATTTTTTCGTTCTGCTTTTTCAAAGATTTTTTCTTGCTCTGACGGTGTAACTCTTTCATTATATATATGTAATGTTACACCGCCCATTTCACCGATTTCAGACAGTATGGCAGTTTGTTCTGTTTCGGTTTTATATCTTCTGATAGCAAAAACTTTTCTGTATGTATTACCTACTATGTAATATCGCCTGTGCTTAAAGTCCATAATTGACGGTGCAATTATATCCACAAAATTTTTAAGGCTTTCATTTTTAGATAATCCGTATTGTTCGCCGTCATAATCAGGCAACTCTTCATCGTATGATGTATGCTCAAGATAAATTGACAACATCTTTTTAATATCTTTTTTCTCTGCAAGCTGTACATTGAAATTTTGCTCGGCACATAGCTGCAATGCGTGATTTACAAGCTGTCTGCTGTCCTGCTGAGAAGTTCTTAAAATAATAAAAAATGATCTGCTTGTTGACATAGCAGATTTTATATTATTCATATATTCAATGTCTTTGATGTCAAGAGCTGCAATGGCTGCATTATTTTCTTTGCTTTTCAGATTTTCGAGATGTCTTATGTTATTTTCATAGTTTTGTGAATTATTAAGACACAAAATTTCAGATTTAGGCAGTTCAGAAATGATATTTGTAAGTGAGTCAATAATACCAAGTCTTATGGGCTTTGAGAGAACAGTAATATTTTTGGGCTTAACTTCAAGAAAATATTTTTCCTCATTGCGTGTAGTAAGAATATGATCTTCTTTAATCTCAGCTATTTCAAAGAAATTCTGCACTCTTGTATTATTGTTCTTAATTGCTTTGTTAAGTTTGCGATCTTTTTTTGACAACTTTATCGCCTCCATTTCAAAATAAGTACATCAGTAAACAAGAACCTTATGAACAGCACAAATAATCTGATTACTGAATAATCTACAAAGCGGGCAGACAAAAATGCGTATGCAGGCAGAAAAGCTATAAAAAACCAAATATGCAATGACAAAAACATTATTATTGAAAAAGCAAATATACTTACCATTACAAATAAATCTGTTATAGTCCAGTATTTATATAGCTTTACTGCCGTAAGATTATCGGGATAGTAAAATTTTCTCATTTTTAGCCTCCTTTTAGTGAGCAAAAGAGCGGATTATTGATGTAATACCGCTTGTAGCAAAAATAGCTTGAGATACATTAGCTTTTACGCTTGTATCAAGTCCGAATTGCTGTAAAATTCTCGGAGCTTCTGCCGCAGCAAGCATAACACCTGTGGCTAAAATCAAATCCCATACATCTGCACCGTCTTGAGTACAATATACAACCGCACCTAAAACGATTAGTATATTTGATATAAAAGATGTTGCACAAATGCCGATTACTTGTTTGCACCACCCTGAAAACGAATCTAAATATCCTCGTGGTACATTGAATAAGTGCAAAGAACCGACAAACATTTGAATTATTAAAATTCCGCCTCGTTTTATATTTGCAAGGAATACTTTAATTACACAAACAAATGTAATCAGCATAAATATAGCGAATCCCCACCCGGAAAAGAAATTTGCTGAACTTGTACTGTTATCTGAATTTATTTGGACGATAAAATTTATAGTAATATCATCTGTAAATGCCTGACAAATAATGTTACAAATATGATTTGTAAAAATCAGCAAGGATACAGGCAGGGTAGTTATTAGTAATGAAGCTAACAGACCTTTGAAAATATTAAGCAGGAGATTAATAGGAGAAACTCGTTCTCCCTCACCGACTGAAACAGCAAAGTCAAATACTGCAAAAGCTATACCGGACACTAAAAGCAATCCGGCAAAGCTTTCTATAAAAAACAAAAAATTTGTAACCATACTATTATCAAAAAGGCTTGTTGTATAATTATTGTTTTGATTGATTATGTCGGTTGACCAACTTGCAAGACCAATAGACATAAACTGAGCAATTGTATAGTGTAAGTCTTTTGTTAAATCCATACAAAATATATCAGCAAGGATTAAAAGTAAAGAATCTATCATATGCTGCTCCTTTTAGCTTAAACCAAACCAACCAAAGAAGCCTGCTCCGGCAACCACGCCACAAACAATAGTAGCACCAAATGCCATTCCGATTCCTGCCCATGGAATTTCAGTTCCCTGATTACGATGGCTGAGCAATCCTTTAACAAGCTTAGCAACTGCGACTGTTAATGCTACAAGTGTCAAAAATCCAAAAATGACTGCGACTACATCCTTAAATTGTACTTTTACTTCATTAATTGCTTTATTAATGCCGCCCGAAATATCAACACCGGCGTTGTTATCGGCAGCATAAGCATTAATTGCTGTTATAGATGAAATCAGTGCTGATGTGATTGAAAATGATAACACTTTGTTTTTGATTTTTTTAAGATTCATAAAAATTACCTCCGTTAATTAACTGTTACATAGCAGGTATATGACCTACCGTTATATGTTGCTGTTACTGTTGTTGACCCTTTTTTCAATGCTTTAAAGCTGCATTGATTTCCACCTCCTCCATAATTTTGAAGAATATACGAGTTACCGACTGACCATGAAACTCCGTTATCTGCTCCGATTAAGTTAAGAAACAAAACATCATCTGTATGTATAGAAACTGACGAATAAGACAAATATATATTATCTTTAGTTGTTTCTTGCGGTTTTACAGTAGGTTTTGAAGTTGGCTTCTCAACTTTTTTAGTCGTTTGAGGCTCTTGAACCTTTGTCGGTTCAGGTTTTGGTGTTTCAGATTGCTGTGGTCGGTAATAGTTGTTATTGCTTTGTGATGAATTATGAGAACTGTTGTTTATGCTGTTTTCGTTGGGTTCTTGTGATTGCTCGTGCTCTGAATCTTCAGATTTACTTTCACTTTTTGATTGCGATTCTGAACTTTCGGAGTGTTCACTATTAACGCTTTGAGAAGATTGTTGTGTTGCTAATTCACTGCTGTTTTGCCACTTAGAAATACTTTGTGTTGTTTCTGCGGCATTAGTGAATTTTATAACTGAACTTGAATAAGAAGCTGTAGTATTTACTTCTTCTTTCTCTGTTTTGCCATTAACCGCAAGACTTACGATTATAACAACTGCAATCATTACTACAATAATTCCTGCACATACAATAACGAATACAGGGTTGATTTTTCGCTTGATGATCTATACCTCCTTTTTTTATTTGTTATATATTAAAAGCAGTGCATATTTTAATACACTGCTCCTAAATATCGAAATCAATTTAAGTTATATATGTAGTTTAAATCAACATCACCTCTTATACCGTCAACTGAGCCTGTCCAACTGTATTGCCATAAATCAACATATGACGGCAAATCAGAGTAATATGTGTTCGGCATTGCAAGCCATATTAGATATTTATTTGACAACTCATCAGGATAAGCACTATCCATTAGCATTGATTTAGCACTATACAAACCACTGTCAAAACCGTTATCTCTCATACCATTGCAGAATGTTTTGATAATATCTGTAAGAGTCCTTTTCGGCAAAATTGCTTGCCTATATTCTTCTACATCAAGAAAAACAGGAAGGTCAAATTCCTTACCGCCAATGGTTTTCATACAGTTTTTAACCTCTGCTTTAGCTGCTTCCACAGTTGTAGCGTAGCTATACCAGTATGCTCCAACATTCAGGCCTGCGGCTTTAGCATGTCTATAATATTCATTAAATTTGTTATCTTCTTGGTCAGGATCTTTACCATACCCTGCTCGAAGGATAACGCAAGTGACACCTGACTTTTTGACTTTATTAAAATCAACATTACCATTCCATTCCGACAAATCAACACAGCGAGCTTTCTCAACATTGAACTTAACTGATACGGACTTAGAACATTGTTGGGCGGTAACGGTAGCGGTGCCGACCTTATTAACTTTCACTTTTACCATATTTTTATCAGACGAAACAATCTTTGCAACTGTACTGTCTGATGATGAATATGTAATGTCGCTTATAGCGTTATTTGTGGTAACAGAGATTGTTACTGTATCACCGACATTTTTCTTATACTCATTTGTCACTACAGATAGTTTTGTGTTCGCCTCAATGGTTTTAATATCGTTGTTTGAAATTTCTATTTGTAATGTTGAAATATCGTTTACATCAATTCTGCCGTCATTGTTCAGGTCATAGTCAATATTGTCGGTAAATCCTGATAGTTCGTTCTGTAAATAAGTAACATCATTCACATCAACTTTATTATCAGCATTAATATCAAAACCTGTTGCAAATACAGACATTCCACAATTGCTAAGTACAATACTTGCAATTACACCAATTATTATATTTTTTATTTTCATTTACTCATTAATCCTTTATTTAATAAATCATCACATTCGCCGGAAGCAATAAACAGTGTGTACATTATAAATGTATCTGCTATTGCTAAAAAACTCATTACACACCGAGTTAAAGCCATTGTGCTCACCTCACATATATTCCTCTTGCAACATTTTTTGATAGCAATATAAAGTAGCTTTACAATCAGCTAAACTATCGTGAGCAATGTCTGTTCCCCAATCATATCCGTAATATTCTGCACATTTAGTGAGTTTTTGCCATTTGTGACAGCCATATTGCTCGCTCCATTCTCCGTATATATCAGCAAAATCCTCCATAACATCTACTATAGCAGCGTTTTCATTTCTAATCCCTATATTGGAAAGAAATCCTAAATCAAAATCTACATTGTACCCTATGATAGTATTAGCAGAATTGATAATACGACTGATTTCCTGCTTCACTTCAAGAATATTCGGTGCAGTGGCAACCGTTTCGGGGGTTATGTGATTAACCGCCATAGCTTTATTCCAATTATCTGTATAAAGCGGCTTAATATAGCTGTTGAAAAGAGTGTTGCCTTGACCATCAATAATTGACACCTGTAACAGCTCATCGTCATAAGGATTAAGACCTGTTGTTTCGGTATCTATGACTATTTCGTCATAGATAATTTCGGATTTATACGGAACGCTGAAAGTCTTTTTTATAATATTCTGAGTAATTTCTTTTTTGAACAACTGTAATTCTTCTTGTTTTTTCGCCTCTTTTCGCTTTAGAAGAGCTTTTCTCTGAGCTATACGCTTACTTTTTTCGTCTGCTCGGTATTTTGCAAGCTCCTGCTCGGTCATATGGCGAACTTCCTCGTCCCACAAGTACAGCTTTTTAGACGGACAATTAGCATTAACCCATAAATACTTACCACTCTGTTCGTCAATCTTTATAAAGTGCTTTGCTTTCCATTGATTTTCAGTAATTAAAGTTCTGCTTTCCGGAACACTGATATGTGTTCTGACTGTTGATTTATATTTATCCCAAACATTACTCATTATGAACGCTCCTCAAACAAAAATCATATTTTTATATACTTCTTCTCTTGTAATCAATCGAAGATTATTAAGTAATTCTTGTAATTTCATATACATACTTCCTTTTTATATATCACATTCACTTGATGCAATAAACAGTGCATACACTATAAATGTATCTGCTATTGCTAAAAAACTCATTACATTGAAAAATAAAGCCATTATGCACACCTCACTTTAAATGCTTGTTTAGCTTCATTTTCGCTGAAAAAAGCATTTTTACCAACAGTCCAAAATTCATCGCCTGATGTTTTGCACCTTACGCTCATACTATTTTCTTCCAAAAGAACTGCGGTGACAGTATCACTGCACATCAGCATTTCTCCGTCACCTAAGTCATCAACCAAGAAAACTTTTTTACCTATCATATTTTCAATCACATTCTTACCTCCTTTTACAAACTGTTCTCTTAATACAAATAATTAAAACAACTAACAAGCTAATACCTAAAATGATAAACACAAGCGTTAAATCATTATGATTATCATTACTAATCACATCATCAGCTGTTGCAGTATCAGTAATCGTATCTTCAACCCTTTCGCCACGAACGCAAAGCCGGTGCGTATTAATTGAGTACGGATAGCAAGTGACCAATGTCACATAGTCTTTGCCGTTCTCAATTTCAAGTTTACTTGAATCATCAGGGTCAACTATATTAATCTCACACACTTTGTATGTGAGTGTTTTATTCAATACATTAATCGTAAAGGTATCTCCGATTTCTAACTTGTCCAGCTCATCAAAGAATACCTGTTCAGGATAACCGGAGTGAGCGGATATAACAGCGTGTGTGCTTGCACCGCCAATGGGCAAGGAAGTGTTTGCCAAATGTACACAGCCTTTTTTGAGTTTTTCTTCTCTGTTGGTGCTGTCGTGATACACCGGTAAGTCAACATTTATCTTTGGAATTTCGATAGTACACATTATATCGTCATAGTTGAGAATGTTCTCATACTCTGACATTGCTGCATTGTATTCGTTTTTTTCTTCATCGTTTAATGCACTCTTTGCGAGCAATTCGTTAAAATTTTGAGCCTTAGCAAGCTCATTGTCGATTTCATAATCAGACATTGTTTGAGTGCTTTCACTGTAGTTTTTTATAACTGTTTCATTGCTTTTACTGTTGATGTAATCGGCAATGTTGGGATATACTATAAAGCCTATTCCGACTGCGGCAAGAACGCAGAGAGATATAAAAAATATTTTAGTTTTCATAATTTTGGATAATCAAGGGCCACCGATAAATCGGCAGCCCTTTTATTGTTATAGTTTAATTATTTAGCTGTCTTAGCTGATTTCTTCTTGACGAAGTACGCAAGTACCAATGCAAGAGAAATGCCTACACAAGCAAATCCTGCTACACGAATGAAGCCGACATATCCGCCTGTCTTAGGGAAGAATACGATTGTATCAGTTACGGTAATTTCAACTGCGCCGTTTGTCGGAGCATTCTGTACCCAAGTGTTTTTAGTGAATACCGAATTATACTGAACAGGGATTTCAACTTCAATCACCTTGCCGTAAACATTGTAACCGGCAGGAGCAACAGTTTCTACAATGTAATATGTTCCGCTCTGTAATTTCATTTCCTCATTTGCTGAATTTTTAAAAATTACATTACCGTTGCTATCTGATGTACCCGTTCCAATAAAATTGGTATGAGCTTTATCGTTATACAGGTCAAAGGTTGCACCTGCAAGCGGATTGCCTGCTTCGTTAAGTTTGAGTACCTTAAGTCCATATGTGTAAACATATACCTTATTGCCCGGAACGCTGTCAACACCTGAATCATTACCGTATTCAAGCTTTACATCTTCATTCGGGTTGCCTGCTGCACCGACTACAGCGTATTTGTTGACTGTTGTAGAATATGTTACAATAACAAATCTTGCGTTGCTTGTATAAAAATCTGACTTTGCAAGATACTCGGAAGTAAGTGCAACATTAAACTTTGTGTTTTTGCCCTCACCCTCGCTTGTTACATTCACCTTGTAATCTGTGCCTTTAGTAAGGTCAGCTACTTTAGCACCTTTAGCGTCAACAAGTGTAACCTTGAATGAATTTTTGTTAAGTGTAAGACCTGCACTCATATCATCATATACAGCATATGTTGTGAGCTTAATATCATTTGAGCCTGCTACTGTATTCTTGAGCTTAAAGTTTACAGTGTCGCCAAGGCTTACATCTGTATAGTTAGTATTGTTCTTTGTGCTGTTGGTAATTGACTTTTCTGTTGACGGTGTGCTGTCAGCTACCTTGCTTGCAAGATTGATTTCAGCGTAGCTGTATACCCAACCGTTATTGTAATACGGGAGAGCAAGAACAGAGTTTGTGATACTTGTAACACCGGCAGGGTACTTAACACACTTGATGTAATAAATACCCTGTTCAAGATTTGAAAAGCTCTGTGTTATGTTTGTTGCCGATGAAGTAAATGTACCCTGTGATACTGCCGTACTTAAATCAGCGGTATCGAGTGCGTCAAGAGCAGCCTTTGAATCGCCTGCAAGAATTTCAGCACTGATTGAATTTATAAGTGATTTGTATTCTGTTTTGAACGGAGTAGCTGTTGTGCTCTTGAGGTTCGCAACTCTGAAAAGTTCAAAAGTATAGCCCGGTTTAGTGCATTTCACACTGATATTTACCTTTTGGTCTGTCTTAAGTGCAGTAGCCGCACTTGCTGTTGGGATCGCCGCAAAGAGTAATGTCAACATCATTACTACTGCGAGCAGTTTGCCTGTGAATGATTTTCTGATTGATTTTCTCATAAGAAAACCCCTCCTTAAAAATTTTTTGCGGACAATTTGTCCGTTGTATGGAAAAAGCCCAACAGATTTACTGTTGAGCCTTTTTGCCGATGTTTTTTTTCTTTTTTCTTATACCTAAACCGATAGCACCTACCAATATTGTAAACGCTAATACAGCGGCGCCGATTTCAATGTAAATCGGTCTGTTGTTGCCTGTTCCGCCGGTTTCAGGAATGAAGACACTGTTATTCTTAACCGTAAGCTGTATATCAAGTCTATCTAAGCTGTCGGGCGAAATCGTAAAGTTAATCTTGCCTGCATACGGCATATTACCTTTGCTGTCTGTTTCAATGAAGTAATAATCACCGGGCAAGAGGTTATTTACAATAATTCTGCCGTCGCTGTCGGTAACGAGCTTTGTTACCGTATCAGCTGTCTTGCTGTCGGCAGCTTCGTACATAATACTGCTGCTTTTATTTATAACATTAACAATGCCTGTTTTTGTGTTATAGAGTTCAAACTCAATGCCCTTAAGCGGATTGCCGTTGCCGTCTGTTTTTAAAAGCTCTACACTGCCACGCTTGAGCAGGTTTTTCATCGTAACTACAAAGCTTTTGCCGTCCTCAAGTGTAACTGTCTGAGCCGCAGGCTTTACATACTTAGCAGGGAAGTAATATGTACCGTCTGCATTTTTAAAGCCTAATTCGTCAACGATGTATTTAACCTTTTTATTGCTTGTATTATATACAGCAAGGTTAGTAAGCTCTGCAGAGCCGTCAGCACCGGTTACAAGCACCTTATTTGTTTTGCCGTCATCAGACTTTACCGAGAAGTAAAAGCCGCTTACAATGCCGTCCTCTGATTCTTTCTGAACGATAAGACCTGTCTTTTGCAGTCTGTTAGCAAAATAAAATGAAAGAGTAACATTTTCCTTTAGCGTAACGGTTTTTTTAGCAGGAGGAATATATCTGTCAGGTATCGAGTATGTACCGTCTGCATTTTTGTAGCCAAGCTCTGTGATTATGTATTTTACATATTCTCCGCTTGCTTTGTAAACAGGCAAGTTGCTGAGCGTTGCTGCACCGTCTATGCCCTTGCTTTTTGTTACTATGTTTTCGTCTGTCACTCCGTCATCAGACTTGACATTAAACCATACATCCTTAGCAGTATTAGCTCCTCGCTTACTGTCATCGGCGGTTTTGTAGATTGTAAGATTGCCGTAAACAGTATCTCTGGGTTCAGGCACTTCAATCTCGTTAAAGGTTGTGATTGAGCCTGTGGCTTCATCGACCTTTATTTGACGGATAAACAATTCAGGATTGATTTTGTAGCCTGTCGGGGCTTTGGTTTCCTGCACTGTAAATGTTCCCAACGGTAAGGTAACATCACCAGAACTACGCAAATAAAAATCTTCTCCAAAATCACTTTCTGCACGATATTCATCTGCTAAACGACAATAGCCATCACTATCAGTTTTTAATATCCATTTTCGTGTAGGGGTCTTTCCATTAAGTTCACTTTCAGAATAGTAATACCCTGAATAATATTTTACAGTAAATTCTGCACCTGCCATATTGGTTGTCTGACCTGTTACGGCATCTTTTTTCTGTACCAATATACGAATAGGGTCATTCAACGGTTCGTCAGCAATAGTAGCTGATAACACGGCAAAGCCGCCGTCTGTGCCATTTATAGCCATTTGCACCGGACGGTTGTAGTTTTTAAAACCTTTCGGTGCTGACATTTCAACCGCATAGTAGCTGTCACTGTATGCAATTTTATACAGGTCTGAATTTGCGTTATAGTCCCAAGAGTTGCCGTCTTTAGATATAGCTTTGCAATCACCGTTGCTGTCGGTGATGAAGTATCTAACGATGTTATTCTTTACACTGTTACCGGATATATAATCGTATGCACTCTTTTCGTCAGAAAAGACAGCAAATATACCGCCGTCTAATGAATAGCAGTCATTGTCTGTTGTCAAATCAGGATTACTGCTTTCTTTTTTGAATTTCAGCTTAACGATTTCAGTATCAGATAGTTGAAGAATATCAAGTATTCTTTCGTTATTGCAATCGTCTGTTGTGACTGTAACATTGTATTTCTTGTCGCTAAGAGCGAAGTAACCGTTTGACGGTGCTTTTGTTTCCTTGAGGTAATATTCTCCTGCGTCAAGCTCGAAGTAGCTTTTACCTATCCAATCCTGATTGGAGTAGGAATATTTGATTTTTGAAATATTACCGTTTCTGTTAAGCTGTGCAACTGCAACAACAGAATTATCAGCTTTTTTATACAGAGTATATTCTGCACCGCTGAAATTAAGATAATCCTTATCCTGAGTGATTTCTGTCAGGTCTTTAATACTATCGTTAGTGCCTGACTTTTGCAACGACAATTTAGCCTTTTTCGGAATTTCAACTATGAGGTGCTGATATGTTCCGTCTTTTGGATTTTTTGGCTTTGGGTGTGCAATATAAATGTTGGTTGTACTTGCGTAACTTGCAATCTTGCTGTAATTACCGCTGTGCTTTGAAACACGCTGACACACATCAACAATCATATTTACCATTTCAGAAATGTCACTATATCCGCTCCAAGTTTTCCAAGCTGTACTTTTATCATTAAGCATTGTGTGATAAAGCTGAGATAGTGCGAAATGACTTAGGATATAGTATGCGTCATCATTACTTATTTTAGCAGCAGAAAAGAAAGAACTGTATTTATACGCTGCTTTCGGACCTATGAATTTGTCATACATATACTGCTTCATAGTCTTGTTTTCAACTACAATTTCTTTACTGTCAAAGAAACGTTTTGCATACAGCAACTCTTCACCAACAATGAGTGCTTTTTCGGAAGCGTTGCTCGAATTTGGATCGAGCTTAATAACTTCCTTACCTGTATCACCGTAAAAATCTGTAAATTCAACAGTTTGTCCGTCGGTAGTCTGAGCAAATGATTGTGGGTCAATGCAATAGCCTATTTCACCGTTGAATTTAAACTTGTATGCGTCCAAACGACCGTCACTGCCATTGTTGACAAGAACGATAGGCTTCTCTGATGATTCAATTAGCACCTTGCCGCCAATTTCGTCAAGTCCTGTATATGAATATGCTCCTGCAGAAACGCTTGCAATAGGCAGCATAGCAAAGATTGTTGTTAATGCAACTGCCAATGATGTCAGCTTTTTAGGCTTGCAAAAAGAAATAATCGCCGACTTTAGCTTTTTAAATTTGTTCATAAAACTCTCCTTTCAATGAGATAGTATATATCTTATTAGTTTGGTGGACTTCTGCTCATATTGGTGCTCCTTTCAGATTTTTTGTAATAAAAAAAGCAGCTAAGTTCAAAACTTAACTGCTTTAATTGATGTATTTTATTTGATTAATACCAACCTGCTGCTCTTACGAGAGTTGTTTTTGTTTCATAATGACCTTTTTCGGGAACTTCTACGGTTTCATAACCTGTTAATTCTTTTACTGTTTCAACACGATAACTTGCATTTTCACCATTAATCATATGATTATATCCGTGTTCGCCAACGCAATCAGTAATATCCGCACCACAAGTGTTGCAAATAGTAGCTGTATGCTTTTCATAAATTGGTTTTTCCCAAGTGTAGCCTTCTTCATCAACTACCCACACTTTTTCGGTCTTATACTCTGCATCGTACCAAGTTTTTCCCTCGTGCGGGTCTTTTGTTGCAGGCTGTGTAGCCGGTGCAGGCTTACTTGAAGATGATGAGCCGGAGCCGCTTGACGGCTTGCTCTGACTTGAGCTGCTCGATGAACCGCCTGACGGTTTACTCTGACTTGATGAGCTGCTTGAGCCTGAATTGCTTGCAGGCTTGTTTGTGCTGCCTGATGAGCCGTTGCTCTTGCTTGTCTGACCGTTGCCGGCATTGTTATTATTGTTGTTAGTCTGATTGCTGTTGCCGTTGCTGTTATTGTTGCTCTGACCGCCGTTGTTCTGCTTGTTTTCGGTCTTTGCTGCATTCTGTGCCTGAGCTTCCGTAGCTTTTTCCGACTTATCCGCAGGCTGTGTCTGCTTAACCTCAACAACCTTAGTTGCTTCTTCAATATGTGTATTGCCCTGACTGTCCGTCACAACCTGTGTAACTGTCTGAACAGATGTACCGATTACCTCATCAGCCGTTGCAACAGGCTGTTTATTTCCGCAAGCGGTCAGCATAGCAATAATGACCGCCGCCACCGTTACTGCCGCAACTGCAACAATACCAATAGCCTTTTTCTTATTCGTTTTTTTCTCTGCTGGTTCATTCGTATTTGTGATGTTTGTGTTCATTTCCTGTGTAGTCATACTTCTGACCCCTTTCGTATTAGTGTTTATACTTATATTGTATCGTTCACAATTTTGTTTGTCAATCATTCGATTTCAAGTTCTATTCTACCTTTGCTTTTAAATTTAAAATTAAATTTTTCGTAAAAATGATTTCTGAGTGATTTATTATTTTCATCATATTCATCTACAGGAGATAAATACCCAAATACTTTTTTTACATTGATTGATTTCATATATTGAAGAAAACAATTCATCACGCACGAACCAAACCCTTGATTTTTACTTATTGTGATAATGTCAATTATGTTTACACTGTCAATAATTACTTTATCAGCTATTTTATTATAATTTAAAATTGTTTCTGTGTACATTTGGATAACTCTTTCAGCAAGATCGTATTTGGGATTTAGTGTATATCCGTAAAAATTTACTTCTTTTAAACAGTTGAGATGATTATATTCTTCTTCTCGTGTAACTACAAAAAATTCTGTATATTTAGTTCCGCTTAAATCCTTTAAAAATACTATTTGTTCATTGGATTCATTAAATTTCATTAATAGATCCAATGTTTTGGTTCTTTCAATCATATTTATTGAAAGTTCTTCCATATCATATAAACTTTTTTTATAGTAATCAAGTTCTTTACAATGATTGCAAAATATATTTTTTATAATTTTCAAATTGGATTTCTCCCGGAAATGGATTTAAGTTGATATAGTCGAGAAATATTCTTTTTAAATGGTCTTTTTTGCGTTTGTTTTTACAAATGCAAATATCAGAATATAAGATATTTAAGATGTTTATGTAACTGTTAACAGAGTTTTCTTCTCTTGCTAATCGTAATGCAGTTACATATATGCTTGGATTTTTAATGCGTATATTTTTATTAATTTTAGATAAATCAACTTTCTTATATATTATCATTCTTTCAATTAAAAGTAAACAAGAACCTTTTTTGTGACCTTTGATTTTTACTTTTACTCTCATATCAATGCTCCTTTCAGCTTTTTTGTATAAAAAAGCAGTCAAGCTCTTGCTTAACTGCTTTAATTGATGTGTTTAATTTTCATATATATATATCAATACCAACCTGCTGCTCTTACGAGAGTTGTTTTTGTTTCATAATGACCTTTTTCGGGAACTTCTACGGTTTCATAACCTGTTAATTCTTTTACTGTTTCAACACGATAACTTGCATTTTCACCATTAATCATATGATTATATCCGTGTTCGCCAACGCAATCAGTAATATCCGCACCACAAGTGTTGCAAATAGTAGCTGTATGCTTTTCATAAATTGGTTTTTCCCAAGTGTAGCCTTCTTCATCAACTACCCACACTTTTTCGGTCTTATACTCTGCATCGTACCAAGTTTTTCCCTCGTGCGGGTCTTTTGTTGCAGGCTGTGTAGCCGGTGCAGGCTTACTTGAAGATGATGAGCCGGAGCCGCTTGACGGCTTGCTCTGACTTGAGCTGCTCGATGAACCGCCTGACGGTTTACTCTGACTTGATGAGCTGCTTGAGCCTGAATTGCTTGCAGGCTTGTTTGTGCTGCCTGATGAGCCGTTGCTCTTGCTTGTCTGACCGTTGCCGGCATTGTTATTATTGTTGTTAGTCTGATTGCTGTTGCCGTTGCTGTTATTGTTGCTCTGACCGCCGTTGTTCTGCTTGTT
>ENA-ORHS01000051-ORHS01000051.1-human-gut-metagenome-genome-assembly--contig:-NODE-51-length-43068-cov-10.3297_pt1 | contig 43068 bp, 40 predicted proteins | sample MGYA00243080_ERZ508729 | MGnify/ENA primary metagenome ERZ508729 (study PRJEB26277, sample SAMN04329843) | human gut metagenome | biome: human-associated habitat | host: Homo sapiens | place: USA... | reverse complement strand
TTACGGTATATTTATATTATACCTCATTGTCTAACAAAAGGGGAGCATTTCAAAATCAAGCTATCGCTTGTTTTTGCATTTGGTGAGAAAACATATGTAAAATACGGTTACGGAAACGCTTAAAATTTCTGTAACCATAAGCATTACGCTTAAGTACCTTAATCTTGTTGTTGCAGCCTTCGGTAAAACCGTTGGTGATAGCAGAAGAAAAAGAATTCAGAATACCCGGAAGCCAATTGAGCATAGAGTTAGCACATTTTACAAATTGTGCAATACCACAGTCTAAAGCAGAATTTATCCAATCAGAAAAAGCTGTTTTTGCAGACTGTCGGTCTTTGCAATCAAGGATTTTAAGGAAATCCTCTTTGTAAAAATGAGCAGTAGAAAGAGTTGGAGAAGTAAAAAGCATAACATTTACCTGTTGTTTTTGTTCGTCAGAAAGGAGGTCAAATCTTTTTAGTAAAAGCTTTCTTGATTGCTTGAAGTATCTGCGATGAGATTTGCTGAATTTCTTTTGTTCCTGCTTACGAACAGCCTCAAAAGCCCAGATAACTTGCCGTATCCAATGGTATTTATCAACAATCTGTGTAGCGTTTTTAAACCACACAGAAGAAATATTAGAGTAGGGTTTCCACATATCACTGACAAAAAACTGAACCTTGTCACGCTGTGACTTATCAAAATGGTTAAAATACTCAGTTAGGAAATGCGCATATCTTTTTGGAAGAATGTCCAAAACAACCTTGTTGACAGGATCGGTGAGAATACATTGATACTTTTCACTGTTCGTATTGCCTTTAAATTCATCAATAGAAATAGCAGATGGGAGCTTTTTAGGAGCGTAGGAAACTAAATCAAAAACCCTGATTACGGAGCTTACAGAGAGGTTAACCTCTCTTGCAACGCTTGAAAAAGAAACTTCATTTCTCAATTTGTCAATGATATACAAAGACAATCTGTTAGTCATACGATGATAACGAGGGAGGAAATCGACATTTTCAGGGAAACGCTTGCCACAGGAGCAACGATATCGACGCTTATAAAGATGAATAAAGATGTGCTTGCCAAAGGCAGGAATATCCTTTATAGGCTGTTCACGATAATCGTGAACCCTATCAGTTAATTTACCGCAACAGGGGCATTTATGAGGTTTTCGTTTTAACCGGCAGTTAATATGGATTGAATTATCAATTTCTTCAATTTTTTCTATATCAACATCTTGCAATCCTAAGAGTTTTTCGGTAAAATATTTGTAGAGCATATTTGTTCCTCCGTTTCTGGTTTCTAGTCAATTCTATTTTAACGGATTTTAGACAAATATGCTCTACTTTTTTTAAAATTATTTTTGTAGGATCTATTTGTTACCCCAACATTTATTATAGAGCCTAAATAAATTTAAGGGTGCTTTCCATACGGACAGCACCCTTTTATAATACGTAATATACTTAATATTTAAGACCTTAATAAAAAGTATCAACCTTTTACTTGCACAAAAGACTATTAAACAGCATAGATTTATCCCCGTACTTTTAATAAAAATCAAGAAATAGAATTAATAAAAACAACTGCCGCACCGATCATCATAATTGCGAATACAACAACCGCAACTATCATTGAAATATTATTACTCAATGCGTTTAAATCCAAACTGTTAGACGAATTAGACTTTTTATTGGGGGCAAGCACCGGAATGTGACATTTCTTTGCCCATACAATCAGTGAATTGTAATTATCACACCAATTAGAAACACCTACAAGTTTTTTGCCGTTGACATAAATTTTAGCGGTTTTAATCCTGCTCACCTTTATGTAATTAATCTGATCATAATGATATGGTTCATCTTTATAATAAAGATAGCTCGTCTGTACACTCGGGCATTTTTTTAGTTTTAAACATATAAGTAAAGCTATAGCAAAAAATATTGCAGTGCTCAATATGCTTATTATCAGAATTTGAACAGTACTTAAAGTAAAAGGCGTATGATTAACGGAAGAAGTAATCGCCTCCTGTATCAAAATTTTTGCTACAGGAATCAAGCCGATAACTATAATTGGTATAATAACGAAAAATGCGTTAAAATCATAGTTCAAATCAAATTTCGTATTAAAAACGGCTTTTTCAATGGCGGCATTTTCTTCATTTTGCCGCCTTACACCAAAATACTCAAGCTCTTCTTTGGCATAGTTATTTAAATCATTAACAATTGGCATAGTGTTTCCCCTTTTTTAATTCTTTATTATTACCATAGCGGTTGCTACACCGCCGTCCTGCATCATTTTTGCAAAATAATCCGTTTTATCGGTAGTTATAGCTGAATGTTCAATAAATTTATTTAAAAAATCATCAAGTGCAGAAATATCTTGCATAAATCCGATTTCTATCGCCCAGCAAATGCTAAAAGCATAACGATATGCGTCCTCATTTTTCATCTGACAAATCTGTCGTGCAAGCGACGCTGTTAATCTTTGTTCTTCACGACCAAACAAAGCATCAATACTTACACCAAGTGCCTGCGATATGTCAGGCAATAATTAGGCATCAGGCGTGCCGCCTCTCTCCCACTTTGACACAGCTTGCGTTGTAACACCTAACAACTGACCGAGCTGTTCTTGCATAAGTCCTTTTTTAGTACAATATTTTTTTAATTTGCTTGCCGATAACACTCATTTTTAAACCCTCAGTTGATTTTCTGTTTTTATATTATCACAAGCAAATGGCATTTGCAAGGTTTGGTAAACAACAGAATAGAGCGGTTTATGCAAAAAGTAATATTTGAATTATTTTATAAACTGAAAACTTGAAAAATGCAATTACCTCAATTATAATAATTACATAACATTATAATTGAGGTAATTATGAAAACTAAAAAACGAAAAACCACAAAAATCACTGTACCTACCGCACTTGCTTTGATATGCTGTTTTGCGGTGATTTTAATTATAAACAATCAGCCGACAGAAAATACTGCAAAAGACGAAATTATCTCCCTTAAAGATATTCCCGATTATTCAGGTTCTGCTTTTATAGAAATAAACGGCAACGAACCGTATTTCAGTGATGACGATTACACAACATCATCATTTGAATACTATGCGGATTTAGACGAATTAGGAAGATGCGGCACAGCCTATGCCTGCGTTGGTACAGATATAATGCCGACAGAAGAGAGAGGTCAGATAGGCAAAATTAAACCGTCAGGCTGGCAAACCGTAAAATATGACTTTATTGACGGAAAATATCTGTACAATCGCTGTCACCTTATCGCCTATCAGCTTACGGGCGAAAATGCAAATGAAAAGAATTTGATAACAGGAACAAGATACCTAAATGTAACGGGTATGCTACCCTTTGAAAAGATGGTTGCAAATTATGTAAAAACAACCGGTAATCACGCACTTTACCGTGTAACTCCTGTTTTTGAAAATGACGACCTTGTTGCCAAAGGAGTATTAATTGAGGCAAAATCCGTTGAAGATAAAGGCGAGGGTGTAACATTGTGCGTATACTGCTACAATGTTCAGCCAAATGTAACTATCAACTATAAGACAGGTAAAAGTGAATATAACGAAAATGAATACTAAACAAATTCCCGCAATGCATTAATCTGCATTACGGGAATTTTTCGTATTACGATCTTTTACATAATTTATATAGCTGTCAAAATATTTTTCTTGAAATTTAATCTGCCGCATAATTTTTTCTTTAGTAAAAGAAATGTTTTCAGGTGTAACAATCCATTTTTCTTCTATATCATCATTACGATGAACAATCACAATTACTTTTCTTTTAAAAGATTTAAGCGGATAATTCAAGCCTAAAATATAAGAGTTCTGCTCCTCACCATCCGGTGCAATTACATCGAGTACATAACCGTAATTAACAGAACAGTGAATATCTTTACATATTTTGCTTTTTAAAAATATTTATCTTCTTTTATATATGACAATTTCAGGATTTGAACAATTTTCACCGTACTCACTTACAAGAATAAAATCCAATCCGGCAACCAAACCAAAACATCTTGTAATAGATCCGTCATTAAATTCACATTCAACTTGATTACACAAGTATATACTGTTATCATCAAGCAATTTTAAATTTTTACCGTTCGGCATACGATAAGACAAATTTACATATACCCCATTCATTGCATATAACTCATTTATAGCAGGCATTCCCGGAATATTAAGAGAATTAAACTCGTCAATCAACTGATTTTTCAGCACAATATAGTTGTTCATTCCTCCCATATCAATACATTGATAAATAAAACATTGCTTTCCAAACGGACAACCTTTAGTTTCATTGCAGCCTTTGCAATTTTTGCTTTTGCCATAGCCACAGTTATCACAATCCGCCCCACATAATGATTTCATATTTATCCTCCAATTATTTTGAAAATTTGGATAATTATTATAATGCAATATAACATTAATGTCAACAGTTTAAAAAATATAAATATTTATATCAAATTTATCTAAAACATTTATATAAAACTTAATAATCAATTATTTGTTTGTTTTTTGGGGAAGTGTTACAAGCATTACTGTTCCATTTTTGTCGCTTTTTTCAGCTTTTACCGTACCGTTGTGCAAAAGTACAATTTCCCATACAAGTGATAGTCCAAGACCTACACCGCCGTATGCTCTGCTACGAGATTTATCAACACGGAAAAATGGTTGAAAGATACTTTCTCTGTACTGCTCGGGTATACCATAACCGTTATCTTTAACTCGTATATAAAGCTGATTATTCTTTTCGTCAACAGTTATAATTACAGAAGCATTTTCTCTGTTGTAGCGTATTGCGTTTTCAGTTAAATTAAATAATAAACGATAAATTAAGGTGTCACTGCCTATCATCATACCATTGCCGTTGTATTCAAGGCGAATATTCTTTTTTTCTGCAAGGGGAGCAAGGTCGGTAAATATTTCTTCAATCATAGGGGCAATTTCTATTGTATCTTTGCACTCAACTGTACGAAGCTCACTCATTTCAAGCAAAGTTTTTGTCATTTGTGACATTCTTTCATTTTGCTCTTGTAGCAGTGCAAGAAATTCTGCTGTATCGTTGCTCATATTTGGGTGCTCAACAGAAAAAAGTTCAATTTGTGCTTGAATTAAGGCAAGTGGTGTTCTTAACTCGTGCGCTGCATTTCCTGTGAATTGCCGTTGAGCAGCAAAACCGTTGTCGAGTCGGTCAAGCATATTGTTAAATGATTGACAAAACTGTTTAAATTCCGGCAAAACATCGTCGCTTATTTTCATATCTGCCAAATTGTTGGGCTGTACATTCTCTACTTGAGAGGCAAAACTTTTTAGCGGCTTTAAAGCACGACCACTGACAAAATATGCAAGTATACCACCAAGTACGCTTACGGCAATTGTTATGTACCAATTAGTAGTATTGAATGAATCTTGTGCACCACTGATAATAATGGTAAGCTCACTGTCGGGATTTTCATTTTCCGGATTAAATGAACTCGGTTTTCCTTTATCAATTTCACTATATGCTGATATTCCGTTGCCTATTGAATCCATATATCGTTTGCCTGAATAACCGATTAAACAATTCATTAGCACACAAGTTATGCAAATTAAAACTGTGGTCATTAAGGTTATTCGCCATTGTAAAGAAAGTTTTTTCATTTTTTCTCCTCCATTACATAGCCCTCGCCTATACGGTTGTGAATAGGGTCATAGTCTAATGCATTACGAAGCTTTTTCCTTAATGATGAAATGTGCACTCTTATTGAGTTGCTGAAATTGTCAACACTGCTGTCCCATACGTGTTCAATCAACTCCTCTTGACTTACAGGTCTGCCTTGATTTAACATTAGATATTCAAGTATTCCTGTTTCCTTGCGAGTTAAAGATAATTCTTCATCATTTACATCTGCTTTGCGTGTTTTTGTGTTAAATGAAAGATTTGAACATTTTAAAACAATATCGTTTTGAGTGAACTTTCTAAGGGTAAGGTTTCGTATTCTTGCCGAAAGCTCATCTAAGTGAAATGGTTTTGTTAAATAATCATTTGCACCTTCATCTAATCCTAAAACCTTGTCTGCAACCTCACAACGGGCCGATAAAATTAAAACCTTTGTGTCAATGTCTGTTTGCCTCAGAGTTTTCAATACTGTCATTCCGTCAACATTAGGTAGGTTTAAATCGAGCACAACAAGGTCGAAACTTTCAACACTAAGCATATCTAATGCCTTTTGACCGTCATAGCAATAATCAACACTGTAAGCAAGACGCTTAAGACTTCTTACGATTGTGTCACAAAGAGCAACCTCGTCTTCAACAACTAAAATATGCATAATTATCTCCTAACACTTGTATTATTGGTAAAATATCTTTATTATAGATTATAACACATTATAACACAAAAAAATAAAATCTTTGTTAAATTTCTTTCTTAACAAGGATTTTATATCGTTCGTGATATAATAAGGCTAAAGATGAAGGGAGTGGTTAAATTGTTCAAAGTAAAAAAAGCAATATTTCAAATCGGTTTCCTTGTTGCCGGAGTGGTTATGCTGTGCTATGGAGCAATGCGTGGTGAGGCAGACACCGTGCTTAGCAAAGCAATAAGATTATGCTTGGAGTGTATTGGAATTGGATAAAAGAAAAAAGAATGTTTCAAAGCTTTTAAGCCGTTTTCGTACTTGTATTCAGGCAGGTGCAACGCTTTTGACAAATATTCATTTACCTAATTTTTTTAAAGGCGGAATATATCAGGGCAATGGCAAGGCTGTGTGCGTACCGGGGCTAAATTGCTACTCTTGTCCTGCTGCGTCAGGTGCGTGTCCAATCGGCTCGTTTCAGGCTGTTGTAGGCTCATCAAAATTTAAGTTTTCCTATTATGTAACAGGATTTTTAATTTTGCTTGGCGTGTTGCTTGGTCGATTTATTTGTGGCTTTTTGTGTCCGTTTGGTTGGCTTCAAGATTTGCTTAATAAAATACAGTGTAAAAACATTTCGAAAAAAAAACTAAATAATTGCTACCTGTACGTGTGGGTAATGTTGTTGGAATGGGCGACCCGTTCTTTTGTAAATATATATGCCCACAGGGTGTGCTTGAGTGTGCAATTCCATTGTCTGCTATTGATGAGGGTATACGCTCGGCTTTAGGAAATAAATTTATTCAAAAGCTTATTATTTTGATTATTGTAGTTGTACTGAGTGTGGTTTTCTATCGTCCGTTTTGCAAGTGGATTTGTCCACTCGGTGCTTTTTATGCATTGATGAACAAGGTGTCGTTGCTTGGAATAAAGGTTGATAAGCATAAATGCGTGTCTTGTGGCAAATGTGCAAGAGCGTGTAAAATGGATGTTGATGTAGTAAAAACACCAAACAGCACTGAGTGTATTCGTTGTGGTAAGTGTATAACTGCTTGTCCTACTGATGCAATAAGCTTTCACTACGGATTTGGTATGCCTGATAAAAATCTTTGCAACACTGTAAAAGAAAATAATAAAACAGATATTAAAACAAATAACAACAAAGATATAACAACGGAGGAATAATAATTATGAAAAAATCAAAAATATTAACTATACTTATGGTTTTAGTGCTTATGTTTAGCCTTGTTGCTTGTTCAACAACTAAAAATAACGACAAATCTCAGTCAAATAATACTGCTGATATTTCAAATTTAATGGAAAGTGAACCAAGCGATTTAGATGACGCAACTGCACTTTATCAAAAGCTTATGCAAAAGGAAAATGAAATTTTAACAAGTAATTCAAAGCTTTGGGAAAAAGTGTTTATGTCAGCAAATAAGGATACTCCTATGATTGAAGACGGAACAAATTATGGCGACTTTTTGCTCAATACTATTGAAAACGGTAAAGATAACTTTACTGCAGATGAGTTGAAATTTCTTAAAGACGGTGCAAATCAAATTAAAGAAATTGAGGGTAAACTCACAATTTTAGAACAAAAATATCCGGGCTGTGGCAATAAGCCGAGCGAGGGTGACAGTATTGACGCTGAAAGTGCAGGTATGGTAAGTGACAATAGCGAACTTACTAAGTTTCCAAGCTTTAAGGGTAAGGACCTTGACGGAAATGATGTTAACAGTGATGACATCTTCTCATCTAACAACGTAACTGTTATTAACTTTTGGTTTACCACTTGTAATCCTTGTGTAGGTGAACTTGGCGATTTGGAAAAGCTTAATAAAGAACTTGCAGAAAAAGGTGGTACCGTTATAGGTATTAACTCATTTACTCTTGACGGTGACAAGACTGCTATATCTGAGGCTAAGGATGTTTTGACTAAAAAAGGTATTACCTACAAGAATATTTGGTTTGATTCAAACAGTGAGGCCGGTAAATTTGCTTCAGGTCTTTATTCATATCCAACAACATATGTAGTTGATAAAAACGGAAATATTGTAGGTCAACCAATTGTTGGTGCAATAACTTCATCATCACAAGCACAGCAACTTAATAAACTTATTGATGAAGCAATTGAAAACAGTAAAAAATAAAGATTTTAAATATCTCTCTAAATCTTATTAAAACCATATAAAGAAATAAATCCCAAGGCACATTTAATCGTGTGTTTTGGGGTTTATTCGTTTATATTGGTTCATCACGATTTTTTGCTGCAAAAAGCCCTTGATCCAGTTTGCTGCTCGGTATGTTATCCGTGTTCCGGGATATTTGAAAGGTATTTCTTCTGTAAATGTTTCGTGACAACAGTTGCATTGATATCTATGGATAAAGAAGTTCCATATGTGTGTAGTACCTCTCCTTATTGGAATATCTTTGAGTTTGACTTGTCCGTTTTCATAAATATACACACTGCCTCCACAATAAGGGCACCGGACTGTCTGCGTTGACCTTAAGCTCTCCAGAAACAGTACGCTTTTATCTTTATTAGGGCTGATTCCTATATGTGTTCCTTGAAATCCTTTACTTTAAAATTTGACTTTCATGTCATCTAAAAAGAGCATAGGTTTCTCTCCTCCGTTGTTTGTCTTGTCAACTACAAATTCGGAGCTTCCTATGCTCTTTTTCAATATTTATTTTTGATTATCCCACATTTTCCCGTGATGAGGAAGAAATATAAGTCCAAATTAAGTCCATAACAGTAACATAGCATATAAAATCAATCCCGAAAAGTCAGTATTAATCAGACTTTTCGGGGTTTTGTTAATCATTCCCACTCCACGGTTCCGGGTGGTTTGGAGGTTATATCGTAAACAACTCTGTTTACATGGTCTACTTCATTTATGATACGGCTTGAAACTCTGCCGAGAATATCATATGGGATTTTTGCCCAATCGGCTGTCATAAAGTCGTCTGTTGTTACGGCTCTGATTGCCACAAGTTCATCATAGGTACGGGAATCGCCCATTACACCTACTGTCTTTACACCCGGAAGGACTGCAAAGAACTGGCTCATCTGTGATGCATAGCCGCACTTATCCATTTCTTCTCTTAGGATTGCATCTGCCTCCTGCAAAATTTTTACCTTATCAGCTGTAACTTCGCCGATTACTCGAACACCGAGTCCGGGACCCGGGAACGGCTGACGCCATACAAGCTCGTGCGGAAGTCCGAGTTTTTCGCCAACTACACGCACTTCGTCCTTAAATAAATCCTGCAAAGGCTCAATAATTCCCTCAAAAGTAATATCCTGCGGTACTTCTACCTGATTGTGGTGAGTTTTAATCTTTGCTGCATCACCTTTACCGCTTTCAATTCTGTCAGGATAAATAGTGCCTTGAGCAAAGTAACCACTGCCGTAGTTCTCACGAATTTTATTCCAAAACACATTATAAAACTCTGTGCCAATTATCTTTCTCTTTGCTTCCGGCTCTGATACGCCCTTAAGTTTTGAGAGAAATTCCTCTTGGCAATTAATACGAACAAAATTCATATCAAAAAGTTTTGTAAATGTCTGCTCAACAAAGTCGCCTTCGTCTTTACGCATAAGTCCCTGATCTACAAAAACGCATGTAAGCTGCTTGCCAACCGCCTTACTTAAAAGTGCGGCTGCTACTGATGAATCAACACCGCCCGAAAGGCCAAGCACAACACCCTTATCGCCAATCTGCTCTTTAAGTTTAGCAACAGTGGTGTCAATAAAGCTATCCATCTGCCATTCACCTTTACAACCGCAAACATCATAAAGGAATGAACGGAGCATATCTTTACCGTTTTCTGTGTGATTAACTTCCGGATGGAACTGTACACCGTAAAGTTTTCTTTCAGGGCAACTCATAGCAGCAACAGGACAAACCGCTGTCGTGGCAGTTACGGTAAATCCGTCCGGCACTGTGCTTATATAGTCACGGTGACTCATCCAAGAAACGCCGTGTTCACAAGCATTTGTAAAGATAATATCGTCTTTATTATAGTTGGTCATCGTCTTGCCGTACTCACAAGATGAATTATCTGTAGCAGGAGTTACTACACCGCCAAGGGTATATGCCATAAGCTGACAACCATAGCAAATACCGAGAATAGGAATATTAAGCTCGAAAATTTCTTTTGAAATATGCGGTGAGCTTTCATCATACACGCTGTTAGGACCGCCGGTAAAAATAATACCGGTCGGATTTAATTCTTTAATTTTATCAAGGCTGACTGTGTACGGCAGTATTTCGCAATATACATTACACTCACGAACACGCCTTGCAATAAGCTGATTATACTGTCCGCCAAAGTCGAGGACAATTACTCTTTCTTTGTTTTCCATTACATTACCGGCCTTTGTTTATCTGTAAATAATATCATCTCTTGATGGGCCGTTAGATACAATCTTAATCGGCACACCAATCTGCTCTTCTGCAAATTCAATGTAGTCACGACATTCCTTAGGAAGTTTGTCATACTCTTTAATGCCGGAAATTGAACATTTCCAACCCTTTAATTTCTTAAGAATAGGCTTACATCTCTTAAGTTTTGTTGTTGATGGGAAGTAATCGATAACTTTGCCGTCAAGCTCATAACCAACACATACAGGAATCTCGTCAAGATAGCCGAGAACATCGAGAACGGTGAATGCAACCTGTGTTGCGCCCTGTACTTTACAGCCGTAACGGGTAGCAACAAGGTCAAGCCAACCCATTCTGCGAGGTCTGCCTGTTGTAGCACCGAATTCGCCGCCGTCGCCGCCTCTTCTTCTAAGCTCGTCTGCCTCTTCACCAAAGATTTCAGAAACAAATTCACCTGCACCTACTGCGCTTGAATAAGCCTTAACAACAGTGATAACTTCTTTAATTTCATAAGGCGGAATACCCGCACCTACTGCGCCGTAACCTGCAATTGTGTTTGAAGATGTAACCATAGGATAAATACCGAAGTCGGTATCTTTAAGTGAGCCAAGTTGACCCTCTAAAAGAATATTCTTACCATCTTTAAGTGCATTATGAATAAACTCAAAAGTATCTCCTACATAAGGAGCAAGAGCCTCTTTGTACTCCATAAGTTTATCAAATACTTCTTCCTCTGTAATCTCAGGCTTATTGTAGAGATTCTTAAGAATAGCATTTTTAATGCCAAGTGCGTGTTTGATTTTTTCTCTTAATGAATCAGGGTCATCGTAAAGCTCGTTAATCTGGAAACCGATTTTTGAGTATTTATCTGAATAGAATGGAGCAATACCGCTCTTTGTTGAGCCAAAGGAATTTTTACCGAGGCGCTCCTCCTCGTAACAGTCAAAAGCAACATGATAAGGCATAACTATCTGCGCTCTGTCTGAAATAATAATCTTTGGCTTCGGCACGCCTCTGCTCTCAAGGTCTGCGATTTCTTTTACGAAATTTTCAACGCTGAAAGCTACGCCGTTGCCAATAATATTAGTAATATTCTGATGAAATACACCGGATGGAAGCTGATGCAAAGCAAATTTGCCATATTCGTTTACGATAGTATGACCTGCATTTGCACCGCCCTGAAAGCGAATTACAATGTCACTGTCATTTGCGAGAACATCGGTAATTTTGCCCTTACCTTCATCTCCCCAGTTTGCACCTACTATTGCTTTAACCATAATTTGTAAAACTCCTTAAATATATAAATACAAGTGTATATAAATTTTATACATTGATTTCAGGCTTATCTGATTCAATGTCAGCATACTTGTCAAGAACAGGCTGAACCAACTCTGCGAGGAAGTCCTCTGTCTGCTCTTTTGCTCTGCCTGTATATTTCTCCGGCTGTAAAATCTTTTCGAGATCCTCTAAAGTTACGCCGAAAGCCTCATCGCTAGCAATTCTTTCGAGAAGGTCGTTTTCGCCGCCCTCTTCTTTGATAACCTTAGATGCAGCCATTGAATGAACACGAATTTTCTCATGGAGCTGCTGTCTGTCAGCACCTCTGTACTTAACTGCGTCCATCATAATATTCTCTGTAGCCATAAACGGAAGTTCTTTTCTTAAACGCTGCTCAATAACCTTTGGATATACTACAAGACCGTCTGCAACATTTGCATAAAGTGAAAGAATACCGTCAACGGCAAGGAATGCCTCCGGAATACTCAAACGCTTGTTAGCAGAGTCATCGAGAGTTCTTTCAAACCACTGTGTCGCAGTTGTGAAATAACCGTTTAATACATCACACATTACATAACGGGAAAGTGAACCTATACGCTCCGAACGCATTGGGTTGCGCTTATAGGCCATTGCAGATGAACCGATCTGATTCTTTTCAAACGGTTCTTCAACCTCTTTAAGATGCTGTAAAAGGCGAATATCATTTGAGAACTTAGACGCACTCTGTGCAATTCCGGCAAGAACATTGAGAAACTGCGAATCAAGTTTTCTTGAGTAAGTTTGACCCGATACTGCAAAGCAAGAATTATAACCCATTTTTTGAGCAATTTTCTTGTCAAGTGCCTTACATTTTTCGTGATCGCCCTCAAAAAGTTCTAAAAAGCTTGCCTGTGTACCTGTTGTACCCTTTGAACCGAGAAGTTTAGCTTTTGAAAGCTGATACTCAACATCTTCAAGGTCCATAAGTAATTCCTGCAGCCAAAGAGTAGCTCTCTTACCGACTGTAGTCGGCTGTGCAGGCTGAAAATGTGTGAATGCAAGTGTAGGAAGAGCCTTGTACTCATCCGCAAACTTTGAAAGATTGCGAATTACGGTAATAAGCTTATTTCTGATAAGCTTTAAGCCCTCTGTCATAATGATAATATCTGTATTATCTCCGACATAACATGATGTTGCTCCAAGGTGGATAATGCCTTTTGCATTAGGGCACTGTACACCGTAAGCATAAACATGTGACATTACATCATGACGAACAAGTTTTTCTCTCTCTTGAGCGACTTCATAGTTGATATCGTCAGCGTGTTCCTTAAGTTCGTCGATCTGCTCTTGAGTGATAGGAAGACCAAGCTCCATCTCTGCCTCAGCAAGAGCAATCCAAAGTTTTCTCCAGGTACGGAATTTCATATCAGGAGAAAAAATATATTTCATTTCCTTGCTTGCATATCTTGCAGACAAGGGTGACTCATAGGTATCCTTAATCATATTAGTAAATCCTTTCAGAATGTAGGTTTATCAGCATTTTTTATCAAAATTCATACCGCCGCGCTCTTTGCCCTTAAAGGTCTTTTTTGTGGTTTCAGCAGGATAATTACCGCTGAAACAAGCATCACAAAAGCCTATCGGAGCATTGTGCAACATTTCACGCAGGCTGTCTGCGGGAAGATAACCGAGTGAATCCGCACCGCTTAGCTGACGGATTTCTTCAACCGTATGGTTGCAGGCAATAAGCTCTCCCCTTGACGGAATATCCGTACCGTAGTAGCAAGGCCACATAAACGGCGGTGAACTTATACGCATATGAACTTCTTTGGCACCTGCTTCACGGAGCATAGTGACAATTCTGTCAACAGTAGTACCACGCACGATGCTGTCATCAATAATGACCACACGCTTACCCTTTATTTTATCTGCAATAGGGTTAAGTTTTATGCGCACACTCTTCATACGCTCTTTCTGACTGGGTTTAATGAAAGTTCTGCCTATATAGCTGTTTTTTACAATAGCTTTTTCATAAGGAATTCCGGATTCTTCGCTGTAGCCTATGGCGGCGTCAATACCCGATTCAGGTACGCCGACTACCATATCCGCCTCTACCGGAAACTCCCTTGCCAAAATTCTGCCTGCCTGTTTTCTTGCCTCATAGACGCTGATACCGTCAATAAAGGAGTCCGAGCGGGCAAAATAAATATATTCAAAAACACAAAGTGACTGCTTCTTTTCTTCTCCGAAATCCGGTTTAATACTGCGGATTTCTTTATTGTCAACAACCACAATTTCACCGGGTTCAATATCTCGGATAAATTTTGCTCCGCATGCGTCAAGAGCTGCGCTCTCACTTGCAAATACCACGGAATCATTATACTTACCCATACAAAGCGGACGGAAGCCGTGCGGGTCACGGGCGGCAATAAGTTTTCTCGGACTCATAACAAGCAGAGAATATGCACCCTTAATAACCCTCATAGTACGGGCAACCGCCTCTTCAACAGAATGACATTTCAGTCTTTCCCTTGCAATAACATAACAGATAGCTTCAGAGTCGATAGTTGTCTGAAAAATAGCACCTGTCTGTTCAAGCTGACTGCGTATTTCGAGAGCGTTGGTAAGGTTACCGTTGTGAGCAACGGCAAGCGTACCTTTTACATAACGCATAACGAGAGGCTGTGAATTTTCAAGTACAGAGCCTCCGGCAGTCGAATAACGGACATGAGCAATACCCATCTGACCTTGTAAAGAATCAAGAATACGGTTATTAAAAACCTCGGTAACAAGTCCCATATCCTTATGGTAATCTATTACACCATCATCGGTAACGGCTATACCACAGCTTTCCTGTCCACGGTGCTGCAAAGCCAGCAAACCGTTGTAACAAGCATAAGCAGGGTTAATTGTACCGTCACCAAATATTCCGAAAACACCACATTCCTCGTGCAGTCCTTCTTTTGCGTAATTGTCGAAAGAATTTTTCAAAAAGCGCCACCATCCGTAAAAATATCAAACTAATGCCCTAAAGGGGATTTGTAAATGTATATTTAAACAGAATATTAAGCCAAACCGATACGCTTCATCATCTCGGCATAAGCCTCTTCAACACCGCCCATATCTCTGCGGAAACGGTCTTTGTCGAGTTTTTCCTGAGTATCCATATCCCAGAAACGGCAAGTATCAGGAGAGATTTCGTCAGCAAGGAGAATTTCGCCCTTGTATCTGCCGAACTCAATCTTAAAGTCGATAAGGTCAACCTTGCACTCCTTAAAGAAGTCAATCATAATTTCGTTAATTTTGAGAGCGTACTTTGAAATAGTATCAATCTCTTCTTTTGTAGCAAAACCGGCTGCAAGAATATGATATTCATTTACCATAGGATCGCCGAGTGCATCATCCTTATAGCAGAACTCAAGAACAGGAGTTTTCATAGGTGTGCCTTCAGGAAGACCAAGTCTTTTTGAAAGGCTGCCTGCTGCCTTATTTCTTACAATAACTTCGAGAGGTACAATTTCAACTTTTTTAAGAACAGTATCTCTGTCATTGAGCTCTTCAACGAAATCAGTAGGAATACCCTTTTCCTCAAGAAGCTTAAACATAAAGTTGCTCATACGGTTGTTTACAACGCCCTTACCGATGATTGTGCCCTTTTTCTCACCGTTAAAAGCAGTAGCGTCATCTTTGTAAGAAACTATACAGTAGTCAGGATTCTCTGTAGAAAATACTTTTTTTGCTTTACCTTCATAAAGAAGCTCTTTTTTATCCATTTGACATTCCTCCATAAATTGCAGCCTTGACTGCTAATAAAAATACAGATATATTATAATATAATTTTTTTAAATAAGCAACTAAAATGATATTAAAAATTAAAAAAATGTAGAATTTCCTGTTTTTATGCTATTTTATATTCGATATTAGAATATTTATTAAATTTTAAAAAGATTTAAAATTTATACTTGATTTTTTATAATATATACTGTATAATTGATTTGTATTTGCCGGTGTGATGGAATTGGCAGACGTAGCGGACTCAAAATCCGCCGGTAGCGATACCGTACCGGTTCAAGTCCGGTCACCGGCACCATGAAAAGGTCTATTGTCGTAAGACGATAGACCTTTTTACTAAAGCAAAAATACCAAAACAAAATGTTTGACTTACGAACGGAAAATTTAAATGCAAATTCATAAACCCCTTGATTTATCGCAAAATAAATCAAGGGGTGATTTTATGTGTCACAGAACGGACGGCAGCAATAATATAAAGCCTTTGCCCACTGTAAACGGTAAAAATAAAAAGAGTGCTACCGATAATCAATGGGTAACTACAGGGCACAAGCCGCTTGAGGATAAGAGGGAAAGACATGACGGACCGGGCGGAAATTAAAATTATTTTCTTTATGTAAAGTCGAAAACCGACATCAGCTTAAGAGCCGATGCCGGTTTTTGTTATAAAGCCTTTGCCCTTGATAGAGCCGGCTGTAGTTACTATAATAAAAGCTCTTTTATCCACACTTTTTACGGTGTTTGTAATTTTATATACCTGATGCGGTCTGACAGCACACATAATAACTCTTTTCGGCTTGCCGCTGTATGCGCCCTCACCGTTAAGCAAAGTTATTCCTCTGTCATTTTCAGTCATAATCATACTGCAAATTTCTGCGTATTTATCAGTAATAATAAACATAAGTTTACCGTTATCTCTCGCAACACCGTATGAAATGGTGTCAATAACTTTAATACTGAAAAATATTGTAACCACAGCATACAAAACACTTTCAATACTGTTATATACAAAGAATACCATGATAAGCACAAGTGCGTCTGCTACAAAAATAAGATTTCCTGTTGAAAAATACGGGAAATGTTTGTGCAAATTCAGAGCAACAATATCTGTGCCGCCTGTCGAACCGCCACGCATAAATATCATTTCAAGTCCGACACCGTTAAGTATTCCGCCAAATATCGCAACCAAAATTCTGTCGCCCGTATAGGCAGTCATAATCGGTGTAAATACATCTATAAGTATTGAAGCGAATACCGTGCCTGCTATTGTTTTTGTAAGAAATGAAATGCCGTTTTCAACAGCGCCCCATATAAACAAAGGAATGTTCATAACTAACACCATAGTACCTATAGGCAAACCGAACATATGATTAAGCATTGTAGCCACACCTGTAAGTCCGCCCGGTGCAATATCGTTAGGAGCCGTAAAAACCACAACAGAAGTTGCATAAACAGCTGCTCCTGCAAGCATTATTGCATAGTCGGCAACCGCCGTCTTAATATCAAGCTTATTTTTCACAATTACCACTTCCATTTAGCGAAATATGTAAAATAATATCAAACAACTCAGAAATTCTTTCTTTTTCATTTTTTAAATATAAGTATCCGAAAAGGCTCTCAAGTCCCGTAGCACTATGGTAATCTGCCACAGTGCCGTTTTTCGGAGTACATTTAGGGGCGGCATTTCTTCCTCTTTTATATACCGATAATTCTTTTTCTGAAAGATGCGGTATTAAAACTTTGGCATACTCTGCCTGACTTTTGCAATTAACAAAGCCAACCTTTATTTTGTTAAGCTCACCTACAGGACGGTTGCTCTGTCGTACAAGATATGCACGAACAAGCAAATCGTACACACCGTCGCCTACAAACGCAAGCGTAAGCGGAGAAACCTCGTCTGCATAGGTATGCTCAATTATATTCTCATTTTCCATACAAACACCCTGTTAGTCAACAAAATCAAATTCAAGCTCATATATTGAAACCGTGTCGCCCTCGCCGCAGCCTTTTGCTCGAAGTGCGTCAATTACACCGTTATCAATTAGAACTTTTTGGAAATAGTTAAGGCTTTCGTAATCATCAAAATTAATGCCTTTCATAACCTGTAACAGCCAGTCCGCCTCAACAGTATAGATACCATTAACATTCTTTACGGTAACCGAATGATCTTCAAAATCCTCTGCTGTCACAATCGGAGCAGGTTCTGCCTCATAATGAGTAATCGGAGGAAGTTTTGAGAGCATTTCTCTGATTTTATTTAACATAGGATCAACATCATAACGAATTGCCGCCATAATCGGGAAGAAATCATAACCTTGTGCCTCAACATAAGCCTTGAAATCCGCTATCTGTTCATCAGTTGCCATATCGCATTTGTTTCCCGCAACAATCATAGGTCTTTCCGCAAGCTCGGGATTAAACTTTTTAAGCTCATTGTTAATGGTTTCAAAATCTTCTTTCGGATCTCTTCCCTCCGAACCTGAAACATCAACAATATGAACGAGCATTCTGCAGCGCTCAATATGGCGTAAAAACTGATGTCCAAGACCTGTTCCCTGCCATGCGCCCTCAATAAGTCCGGGAATATCAGCCATTACAAAAGAAGAACCCTCACCCATTGATACAACACCAAGTACAGGTGTAATGGTTGTGAAATGGTAGTTTGCAATAAGCGGTTTTGCCTGTGAAACTACGGATACAAGTGTACTTTTACCTACATTAGGGAATCCTACAAGTCCGACATCCGCCAAAAGTTTAAGTTCAAGAGTAACATTAAACTCTTCTCCGGGTAAACCGGGTTTTGCAAAACGAGGGACCTGACGAACAGGAGTAGCAAAATGCGGATTACCCCAACCGCCTTTACCGCCTCTCGCAACAATATACGGCTCTGAAGATGATACATCGGCTAAAACTCTGCCTGTTTCCTCTTCTTTAACAAGTGTACCGAGAGGAACACGAATTATTAAATCCTCTGCATTTTTGCCTCTGCAGCGACCGCCTCGACCGTTTTCGCCTTTTTTTGCAAGGTATTTGCGTTTATATCTGAAATCGGCAAGAGTTGAAAGATTAGTGTCTGCAACAAACACTACATTTCCGCCTCTGCCGCCGTCACCGCCATCGGGGCCGCCTGCCGCAACATATTTTTCTCGGTGAAACGATACCGCACCGTCACCGCCGTCACCGGCTTTTATATAAATTTTCGCTGTATCTACAAACATCTCTGCTAACCTCCAAATGACGAATTTATTTCTAATTCATAATTTATAATGCGTGATTAATTCATTATCAAAATTTGCCGAAAATCACGATTTAAAATTAAGTATTATGAATTGTAAACCCATTTTTATTATACCCTCAAAGTACAATAAAAATCAATACCTAACAAAAAAGGGTGGATAATAAATATCCACCCTAAGATAATGCGCAAATTACTGCTCAACAGGATAAACGCTTGCACGCTTTCTGTCCTTGCCTACACGCTCAAACTTTACAACGCCGTCGATCTTTGCGAATAATGTGTCGTCTGAACCGATACCTACGTTGTTACCTGGATGAATGTGAGTACCTCTCTGCTTAACAAGGATGTTGCCTGCGAGAACCTTCTGTCCGTCTGCACGCTTTACACCAAGACGCTTTGATTCACTGTCACGGCCGTTCTTTGTAGAACCCATACCTTTTTTATGAGCGAAAAGCTGAAGATTTACCTTAATCATTACCTTACACCTCCGAAATAATAACTTTAATATACTTTTTGTACTGCTTTTGTAAAGCAGATAAGTGAAGCCATAAGCCCTCAATTAAATGAGACGCTTCTTTTGCCTCTGCACTGCTAAGGCTTAAATTAATAAAGCCGTCGCTGTCGGTAACCTCTGCATCCGTATGCAGAACCTCGGTGATTGTATTGGCTGTCATAATTGCCGCAGAGCTTACGCCTGCACACACTATATCAGGCCCGCTGGTATTAAAATCAGCATGTCCCGAAATTTTAAAGCCTTTAAAATAATCAGCCGATTTAAAAAATGTTACCGTAATCATTCTCAGATCTCGATTGAAGTAATCTTAACCTGTGTGTAAGGCTGTCTGTGACCCATTGCTCTCTTCTCGCCTTTCTTTGGCTTGTAAGTAGCAACTCTGATTTTCTTGCCTTTACCGTTCTTTAATACCTCTGCAGTAACCTTTGCACCCTCAACAACAGGAGTGCCAACCTTAATGCCGTCATCTGTACCAACAGCAATAACATCGAATGTTACTGTATCGTTTGCCTCTGCGTTAAGCTTTTCAACGAAGATAACCTGATCGTTTGTTACCTTGTACTGCTTACCGCCTGTCTGAATAACTGCGTACATTTTAGTACCCACCTTTACATATGTCTCGCTATCTGCAGGTAGAGAATAACTCATTTAACAACCCACAATATGCGGCTTATATAGCATAACACAAATATAATTTGTTGTCAACCTTATTTTTACAGGTTATTCTGAATTTTTGCAGCCTTTACAGTGTTTTTCATAAGTGTTGCAATTGTCATAGGACCAACACCGCCCGGAACAGGTGTTATGTATGAACATTTGTCCTTTACATTCTCAAAATCAACATCACCGCAAAGTTTGCCGTTTTCATCTCTGTCCATACCTACATCAATTACCACAGCGCCCTCTTTTACCATATCTGCCGTAACAAACTTCGGTTTGCCTACCGCTGCAACAAGAATATCTGCCCTGCTGCAAACCTCTGCAAGATTCTTTGTGCGGCTGTGGCAAATTGTTACAGTGCCGTTTTCGTGGAGCAAAAGCATTGCCATCGGCTTGCCTACAATGTTGCTTCTGCCGACTACCACGCAATTTTTACCGCTGACTTCAATATTGTAATAATGGAGCATTTCCATTACGCCGGCAGGCGTGCAAGGGAGAAAATCATACTCGCCGAGCATAATTTTACCTACATTTACAGCATGGAACGCATCAACATCTTTGAGCGGATTTATTGCCTCGATTACTGTCTTATCATCAAGGTGTTTTGGAAGTGGGAGCTGAACGAGGATACCGTTAATGTCCTTTTTCTCGTTAAGTGTTTTTACGAGGTCTAAAAGCTCCTCCTGTGTGGTTTCGGCAGGCAAAGCATATTCCTCAGAATGAAATCCCACAAGCTCGCAGGCTTTCTTTTTATTGTTTACATATACCCTTGAGGCAGGGTCGTCGCCTACAATGACAACCGCAAGTCCCGGGGTGATTGAATGTTCTTTCTTTAAAAGCTCGGTTTCATTTTTTACTTCTTGCTTTACCTGAGCCGATACCTTTTTTCCGTCTATAATCTGCATAAAAACTGTCCTTTCTCTTAATGTTTATCAAAAGCAAAACTATACCTACAATAAAAATAATTGCCGACAAAAGCTGAGATACTCGCACCGCATTGCCAAAAATTTGGAAGTGCATATATAGGCTGTCTGTTCTGAGTCCCTCTACTATCATTCTTTCAAAGCCGTACCACACAAGATAGCTGAAGAAAATTTGTCCTGCATATCTTTGTCTGTATTTTCCGTAAAAATGCAAAACCACAAATCCGAGCAGACACCATACCGATTCATAGAAAAAGCAAGGGTGAACCGCAACATTGTCTGTACCCTGACTTACCATTCCCCACGGTAAATCGGTAGGTGAGCCGAATGCCTCCTGATTCATAAAATTGCCCCATCTGCCTATTCCCTGTCCGAGCAAAAAGCCCATCATAGCAATATCGAGAATCGGCATAACTTTCATTTTTTGAATTTTTGCAACCGTAAGACCGCCTAAAAGCGCACCGATAACGCCGCCGTAAATTGCAAGACCGCCGTTGTTTATATAGAGAATTTCAATCGGATTTTTGCCGTAATAATCCCATTCAAAAAAGCAGTAGTAAAGTCTTGCGCCAATAATACCCGTTATTATTCCCACAAGAATACAATTAATCAGCTTATTGCCGTCAACATTGTATCGTTTGGAACTGACATAGGCATAAAGCACTGCAAGCAGAAGTCCCGACGCAATAATTATACCGTACCAATAAACCGGGTAATTACCAATGGTAAAAGCAACAGGATTTACGGTAAATTCAAGACCAAGTCCCGGAAACGAAACATTATAGTCCATTACTTTTCACCGTCCTGAATTGGCTTTACAACCGACAAAGTACAGTTATTTACATCAAGCATACAATCAAGTCGCTTTGTAACATCTTCTATTGTAGCGTTTGCGATTTCATCAATATAGTCAAACATATTATTGCCTTTGAAATGGTAGTCGGCAAGAATATTTGAAATTGTATCTACAGAATTGAGAGATGCAACTGTATCGCCGTAAATTGATTTTTTGGCAATTTCAAACTCTTCCTTATCAATTCCGTTTTCTTTAAGTTTAACAATATAATCCTTAATCATTTCCGCTGCTTTCTGCGGTTCTCTTGACTCACCGCCAAAGATAACCGAACAGTAACCGGGGCCGTCAAACAGTTCATAAGAGAACGAGCTGTTAATAAGGTTTGCATCAAGCAATTTACGATACAATTCACTTGTTTCAGACGCTAAAAGGAATAGCAAAATATCTGTATGAGCCGCCTGTGCGTCGCCTTTTACGCAATCCGCTTTTTCCTTAAATCCGAGATTAAATATAGGCATAGAAACAGAAAATTCCTGTTCTACATACGGCTTAACAATTTCGTAAGGCTCGTTTTCAAATACATTGTGAATAGTATGTTTTTCACTCGGTTTCAAAAGTCTGTCGGCTGTTTTTAAAACCTTGTCGACAGTAACATTGCCCGAAACGCAAAGCACCATATTGTTAAGGTTGTAGAACACATTATACACTTCGTATAATTTTTCGGCTGTAATTTCAGCAATACTTTCAACCGTACCTGCAATATCAATCTTTACAGGGTGATTGTGATACATATTTTCAAGCATATTGAACATTACTCGCCAGTCAGGTGCATCATCATACATTTTGATTTCCTGACCGATAATACCCTGTTCCTTAGCTACGGTCTGCGCAGTAAAATACGGTGACTGAACAAAATCAAGTAAAATTTCAAGACTTTCATCAAATTTTTCTGTACAAGAAAAAAGATAGCAGGTCTTTTCAAAACTTGTATAAGCATTGGCATTTGCACCTGTTTGTGCATAACGAACAAATGCGTCGCCGTCTTCGCTTTCAAAAAGTTTATGCTCAAGATAATGCGCTATACCGTCAGGTACGGTAATTGTTTCGCCGTCATCTACGGAAAACTTTGTATTAATACTGCCATAGCGTGTACCGAAAATAGCATAAGCCGAATTGTATCCATCTTTTGGATATACATAAATTGTAAGTCCCGACGGATGATTTATTTTATAATATTTTTCTGCAACTCTTTCAGATTTTATTTCTTTAATATCCATTTAACACACTTCCTTTCGCAGTTTATTTATTTTTAAGAACATATACAGTATCAAGTGTGAGCTTTTTGGCTGCCTCTACAATTTCTTCCTTTGTAACTGCATTATATTTTGCCGCAAGTTCTTCAATGCTGTTAAAACCGTCATTTATAAACTGTGAAGAATACCAGTTGTCTATACCGGCTGTGGTATCGTTGGATGTACGGAATCCGTTTACTATTGCACGCTTTGTAGCCTCAATTTCAAAGTCGGTGATATTGCCGTTTTTCATATCTTCAACTTCTTTGAGAATTGCTTTCTCGGTTTTTTCAATATTTTCATTGAGTACGCCGCTGTCAACAATCATAAGACCATTAATAAAATTGTAGCTTGCCGCACAGTAGTAGCAAAGGCTCTGCTTTTCTCTTACATTGTTAAAAAGTTTTGAGTTGGCGGTACCTCCGAGAACAGCGCACATAAGTCTGCCTGCAATCCACTCTTTTTCGGTATCTGTACAGCCGACACCCGAACGGAAACCGAGTACAAGTTTTGACTGTGAAACATCCATTTCTTCAACAACACGCTGTACTTCGTCCGCACTCTTGACATAACTCATATCAACCTTACAAGGTGTTCTGTCAATCTTGCTGTATGCGTCTGTAAATACTTTTTCCGCTTTGTCGGCACCGCTGTCACCGATATAGAAAATTTCCACAACAGAGTCTTTTAATAATTTTTTCCACGCATCCACAAGGCTTTCGGGAGTAATCTTTTTGATTTCTTCAACACTGCCGTAACGCTTGATTCCGCAGGTTTCGTTTTTAAGCATATTTGAAAGCATTGTGCTTATCGCATAGCCACGCTTATCGTTAAACTCTGCATCAATAGCGTCAAGCAACTGTCTGCGTTCCTGCTCAAAATCATTATCATTAAATTTACCGTCGGTAATGTTAGGATTAAAGATAACCTCACACAAAAGCTTTGAAATTTCCGCTGAAATGATTTCATCGGTAAACACATATCTGTCGTCAATACCAACCGCTGTAAAAGTTAGCACCTGATAAGCGCCTGTCTTTTTTACGCTTGATACAATATCTGTTCCGTAAAGAGCGCTGAGCTTTTTGCTGAATTGAGTAAAATCAGGGTAAGCCTTGCATGAGCGTGTAAGCAATCCACGCAAAAGAGCATTGTGTGCCGCATCCTCAACATTTAAAGGTACATACAGATTAATGCTCATTCTGATTGTTTTAAATCTATTTACCTTGATGTTGTTAAAAGCAACACCGTCGGCAATAATTTTTCTTTCAATAGAATTCATCATATCATCTCCGAATCTATAATTTAGTTTTCCAATCTAATATACATTGTTTAGTATAACATAATTTTCAAAGAAATAAAAGCATTTATATAAAAAATAAGAGCATTGTATGTAAACAACGCCCCTATTATGTATATTATTTAAAATAAATTACTTCTTTTTTCTTCTTGCCGCAAAAGCTGTCAGTACAAAGAAAACCGCTGCGGTTGCAACAAGAACAATTATGCTTTCAAAATCAGTCACCGTATGGTCGCCGAATGAATAGATTATACCCATCTCGGAATTAATCTGATTAATTACATCAGATTTTAATTCGGCAGGTACAGATTTAGTACATTCGGTAATTGCACTCTCTGTAAAAATCTGTCTTAACATACTACCCGCATGAGAAATCGGAAAACATTTTACTGCAGTTGCAACCGAATCAGGTAACGAACCTACAGGAATATAAATACCTGTAATAAATCCGGAAATTGTACCTATAACTGTACATACGGCGGTATATGCACCCTCGGTTGTTATAAACATTGCAATAAACATAACAATAGAAGTTGTCGCAAGGTCGTCAATTGCAATTATGCCGACAACCTTAAGCATATTCAAAAGGCTTAATAATTCTCCGCCGTTTACAACTATGTATATTTCACCGAGAATAAAACCTATCAATGTAATAAAAAACGAAATCAAAGCAAGACTTAAAATATATCCGAGAGTTATTCTGCTGCGGCTTACAGGTGAACAGTAAAAGTCTTTAAAAAGTCCTTTTGACCTGTCGCTTACTATTGATACCGCACCGAGAGATATTGAAAGCGGCATAATAGAAATAATACCTGCCATTATCCAACCGTCTGTAAGAAGTCTTGGACTGTCAAGTCCTATACCCTCAAAACCTTTTGAAAGTTGATCTCCGAGAAAAAGCGCATACAAGCCGATGATTATAAACACCGTAAGCAAAGATGCAAGCCAAGCGCCCTTATTTCTGAAATATATTTTAATATTTCTTTTTACCAAAGCAAGCATTACTTTATCTCCTTTCCTGTAACAGCTACAAATAAATCATCCATTTTACCCTTCTGAACTTCAAAATCAAATATGTAATCCTTTAGCTCATTGACTATCGGCAAAGCTGCAAAAGTTGACTTAACGGGAATTTTCACGGTTTCTTTCGTAAATGTGTATTTCATATTTTTTGACTTCAGTATCCTTTCAATATCCGCCATTGTACTGCCTTTATGGTATATTGTAAGCATATCCGAAACATATTTGCTTTTAAGTTCAACGGGAGTTCCTTGCGCCGCAATTTTACCCGAATCCATAATTACAACATATCCTGCGTTCTCTGCTTCTTCAAGGTAATGAGTGGTAAGAAAAACCGTCATCCCGTATTCTTTTCGTAAATTACTTACGGTTTCCCATACTGAAAGTCTTGTTTGCGGGTCAAGTCCTGTAGTCGGTTCGTCAAGGAATAATATTTTAGGTGTATTAATCAATGCTCTTGCAATATCTGCTCTTCTGCGCTGACCGCCCGAAAGTTTACCGTACGGTCTGTTCATAAAATCGGTTGCGCCCGATTTTTCGATAGCATCGGCAACTGCATTTTTCAAACTTTTACCTTTTAATCCGTAAAAACTGCCTCGAATTGAGAGGTTTTCTTTTACGGTAAGCAGCGGGTCAAGCAAACTTTCCTGAAATACCGCACCGATTTCGGCTCTTATTTTTGAATCTTCTTTTCCGAGTATTCTTCCGCCGATTTCAACTCTGCCGCCGTCAGGCTTTAAAAAAGTATTCAATATACTTATGGTGGTTGACTTTCCCGCTCCGTTCGGTCCTAAAAATGCAAACAGACTGCCTTCTTCAACATAAAAACTAATATTGTCAACAGCCTTTAAATCGCCGTAAGTCTTTGTTAAATTTTCAATTACTATTGCTTTTTTCATTGCTGTTTCTCTCCTTTAATATTTTATTAATCGTATTTGAATCTGCTTTCATTCTCAACATATGAATTGTAAACACTATCAAAAATACCGCAATAATTACACCTGCCGCAATCAGCAAGTCTGACATTACAAAATCAAACCAACCGAATATTGCTCCGCCTACTACCATAACCACGGCAAAAACTTCTAAAATATCTATTATGCTTACAGTCAACAAACTAAGTTTGAGTTTAAAACCGTTTGACAATATCATGTCGGTCACAAACATTAATACAGAAATAACCAATGCGACAATAAAGCATTGAATCACGCTGTATGCATTAAAAACAAAACCGCTGCCTAAAAATACATTAAGCAAAGCAAGTATAAGTGTTTGCCAAGCAAATGAATTTACAAAAACAGAAAAAAACTGACTTAATTTATTCATTGTTCTATCCCCTTTACAGTCCGAATTTACTTTTAAAATCTTTTAAATAATGTCTGTTTACAATCTGAACTTCTCCGTTATTCATATGTACTTCCATTTTTCCGTTAAGCAATGGCTTTACACTCGTAAGTTTGCTTATATTAAGAATACAATTTTTACTTATCCTTACAAAATCGGATTGCGGTAAAAGCTGTTCTGTCTGATAGAGTTTGTAATCGGTTTCATACACCTTATTTTGAGAATAAATAAATGTCTTTTCATCAACGCTTTCTAAGTAATAAATCATTTCAGCAGATATAAGAAATGTTTTATCATCAATTCTGCCTGTCAGCTTTGCATTGTTATGTTCAAGCTCGTCAAGCAGTCTTTTTAAATTCTCGTCAACAGCCGCACATTTAACCGTAATCTCGGCTTCGGTAACCGTGCTGTCTTTAATTATCTTTATCTTCATATATTCCCTCTGTGAAGTTAAATTCATTTATTAAGTACATTTATAGAATAGCAGAAATTGTATTCAATTTAAAGTATTTTTAGGTAAAATGCAGAATACAAAGGTTAAGTTGCATAAAAAATACCGCCAACCTCTCGGTCAGCGGTAAAAATCAGTTCCAATAGTCAAAAAACAGTACATTTTCGTATTTTGTTATGTAATTTTGAGTTGAATGCCAATTGTTCGGATAAGCGTTATAATACTCATCTGTACACATTACAAGTATACGGTGCTGAACAGCGTTACCGCCATTGTCAAAAACATATGACACGGCATTTTTAGCGTTTGCGTTTACATTTTCTCTGTATCCGTCATACCCCATACCGCCGTTGGCAGATGATTTTCTTAAATCCATAGGATTTTTGCAATATCCGTAAACAAGAGCATCTCTTATACACTGTGCAATAAATACAGAACCTGCATAAGAAGTACCGAACTCACCCATTACAATTTTTTCTATGTAAGCCCTTTCTTTATCGGAAAGTTTATATGTTCTTCCCTGATAACTGCTGTCAATTTTATTTGACGGTAATTTAATTAAAAATGAATTAGCTGCACTTGCTCCGCTGCTTGTACCTCCGCTTGACGCATTCATAAGAATATTTTGCAAAGCGGTTACATCATTAATATCAATTTTGCCGTCACCGTTAATATCCGCACGCTTTTCGTATGCATCGGTCCAATTACTTCTGTTCCCCGAAAGTCTTAACTGCAAAGCGGTTACATCAGATACTGATACCTTTCCGTCGCCGTTCAAATCATAATTACTTTCTGCCGCAAAAGCGGTAACAGTAAGAAGGCTCATAAACAAAGTTACAGCAAGAACGCAAGAAACAAATTTACTTATTTTTTTATTCATATTTTCTCCTTCACAATACCTTTTATTCTGTTATTTACTGATGTTTTTCAACATCACAACATTTTTATTATAACACATAAAAATACAAATTGCAAATTTATTGCTTCTGAAATGTATTTTTTCAAAAAAAGTGTTGACATTTGTAAATTACGGTGGTATAATAACACTCGTTGATTGAGAGGAAACAATCTCAATACAAAAACTTAATATTAGCGAGTGTGCTGGAATAGGCAGACAGGCACGTTTGAGGGGCGTGTGTTTCACGACGTACGGGTTCAAGTCCCGTCACTCGCACCATAAAAAACAGATTAACTTTCTTATTAGTCTGTTTTTTTGTTTTACAAGTATGGTAATTTTTAGATATATTATTACTAAATCTTTTCTGTAATAAAGGAGAATAATATGGGACTGTTTGATAAATTTAAAAAGAAAAATAACGAAGAATACATTGATGATGTAACTTATATCAGAGATATAAAGCATATTCCGTCAGTGCCTTGGCATCAGTATGATGTGCTTTTGGCAGCGCAGGGCTATGGATGGGATTATATGATTAGCTCGGCTGATTATATGGCAGCCGCTGACTTGGAAAATATATCACAAGTAACGAGCGGTTTTATTGACTCAGAAGATACCGATATTACAGAATTATACAAAAAGAGCAACTGCAAATGCAGCGAAACAGAAGAATTAAAAAACGAAGCGGCAAGTCTTTCTGTTGCCGGAATAAGCAAAACTTTAAAAGCACCAATGAAAATAGTATGGTTTAATCAAACGCAGGTTTTACGATTCTTTACAATAGTTGATGATGAAACACTTATTAAGAAATACATTGAAACTGTTATTCGTCGTACTTTTGGAACAAACGATGCTATGAAATTGGCAAAACCTATTTTGAAACAGTAAATTTTATTATTTAGCATAATGTATTAGAAAAACATTTATAAAAGTTTGATCAACCTTTTTCAAAGGTTGTGGGTGTGGGCAAAGCCCACAAATACTTTTTGCTACCGCAATTTAATACACTAAACCATAATAGGGCTGACGCTTTGTCTGCCCTATTATTTTTGCAAAACCGCTAAACAGCACAACAGCCGGTGCAAAACGCATCGGCTGTTGTGTATGGAGAGATTAGAATGAATTATTTATATATAAACAGCAGCATTACCATCCAAACATCTGTGACCAAATAGAGTCGTCACCGGTTGAATTTTCGCTGTCTGATGTCGGAGTAGTGCTCTTTTGTGAGCCGTTAGTGATTTGAGAATTGCTTACCGCAGGTATATATTCTTCAAGTACAAATGAAATTGTCTTACTTGTTCCTCTGCGGCTTACAGTAAATGTAACTGTATCGCCTACTTCTGCTTTTTCAAGTGCAGTAGTAATGTCCGATGACGAAGAAACATCTGTATCGTTTACCTTTGTTACAAGGTCACCTCTTGTAACTCCTGCTTTTTCGGCATTTGAACCGGAATCAACAGAAAGAACATAGCAACCTGTCTGATTTACACCGTAATAGAAAGCTGTTTCGTCAGAAGTAATATCTGTAAAGTCAATACCAAGATCAACCTTACCTGTTACATAACCGTATTCTTTAAGGTCACTTAAAATATCAAGTACATTGTTAATCGGAATAGCAAAAGCAATACCCTCAACTTCGGTTGCACTCTGCTTTGCGTTTACGATACCGACAAGTTCACCGTTTGCATTAAAAAGTCCGCCGCCGGAATTACCCGGGTTTACCTGTGCATTTGTCTGCAAAAGTGTCATTTGTGTATCTTCAATAGTAACCTTTCTTGCAAGTGCACTGATGATACCGTCTGTAACTGTACCGCCAAGTTCACCGAGTGGGTTGCCGATAGCAACTACATAGTCACCTACCGCAAGACTGTTGCTGTCACCGAAAGTTGCAGGCGAAAGTCCTGTTACACTAACCTTTAACAAAGCAATATCATTATCTGAATCACTGCCTATGATTGTTGCATCGTACTCTGTGCCATCTCTAAGTCTTACCTTAACAGAATTTGCTCCGTTAATTACATGGTTATTTGTAAGAATATAACCGTCTTGAGAAATAATAACGCCTGAACCTGCACCCTGCTGAACATACTGTTGAGCAAATGAACCCGTTACAACGCTTTCTGTTGAAATTTCAACAACACTGTCGGCTGTCTTTTTAACAATTTCAGAGGTTGAATTTGCCTTAGATGTACTTGAAGCAGTTGTGGTTGTGCCGCTGTTGCTTGTTTTGGTAATATTTAAACTGCCGCTTGTACTGGTATTTACCTTATTTGCAAAATAACCGCCGCCAAAGCCAAGTCCGCAAGAGAACACCATTGTAACTGCAAGTGCTATTGCAATACCGCCTCTTGATATTGGTTTTCTCTGTTTTTTAGGCTTTTTAGCCTTAGGCGGTTTTGCGTTTGCCGAATGATTGGGAGCAGTACCGTACGGTTGAGAATTATATACATTCTGTGACTGTTGGTTCTGTGCAGTGTAACCGTTTGATTGGTAATTATCATAAGCGTTTGTATTTGGATTTTGATAATTATTGCTGTATCCCGAACTTGTATTCTGTGAAGAATATTGAGTAGGCTCGTTATATCTGTTAGGATTATGCGAAGCGTCTTTATTATTGCCGTTTACATATGAATAATGGTATTCTGTGCTGTCTGACTTGTTGTCGCTTTTATCGGAATTCCATTCATATGAAGCCTCTGCATTCTTCTGCGGAATGTCTGTGTTGCTTTCAGGTGTATTTTCAGCATTACCTGAATAAATATCATTGAATTCATTTGGATTTTTATTATCAAGCATTTTTTAGTCCTCCTTAAATGCTGTGTCTTTCGTATCTCTTACGATGTATATATAATAATTTTGCCAAGTGAAAACTATATGAACTCGTTTTGAAATAAATATGAAATAAATTGAAATAACAATGAAACCAAGTTCACATTTTATTCTTAAAAATGCCGAACAGTCTTAGTCTGACCGTTCGGCATTGGTTTTTCTATATGCTGATATATGTATAGAAGGTATTATTATACTAAGCCTTATTTTCGCTGTTTTCGTCAACAGGCTTTTCAACATACTCGACTATACGCTTTCTGACGGTAACTCCGTCATATTTCTTTTTAAAGGAAACTTTACCCGTAAACTTTCTTCCGCACTTTTTACACAAAAAGGGAGCAACAAAACTTTTGTTTTTTACTTTCCAATTTGCCTGTCTTGCAGCCTGCCTTCCGCAAGCATCGCAATTAAAGCGCATACTGCGTTTATCAATCTCCGGATTATTAATATCTGTAATAAAATGATTTTTATACAGCAGTCTGTCATAAAATTCGTGAGCCGTTGCATCTTTGATAAAATCGTCTATCGGATAATCCTCGACAAAATGTTTCATACACTTTAATGTAAGCTCTGCGTCGGCATATGCACGGTGCTGTTCTTCAACATCAAAGTTAATTGCAAGCATATCTGCGCATACGGATAATCCGAGTTGAGAAGATTTATCATTTACGGAAAGACATTTTTCACAATAATCCTGCACATTGCAATAGCTTGTGAGAAAAGGCAGCTCAGGCCTGTGAGCATAGTACATATAATTCTCAATCAATGCAAGAATGTCGCTTGTACCCCATGTCACCAAAACGCAATCGCCGCAGAATTTTTTAAATTCAGAAACAGCGTGCATAAATGTACAGCCGTTTTCTCTTAATTCTTCGTTTGTGATTTTGGTTAGCTTTTTAACCTTTGAACAAAGTTTTTTGCCTATCTGCGGAGAAATAAGCATTTCAAATCTGTCAATAATATTCAGATTTTCGTCAGTTTTAACTGCCCCGAACTCAATTATCTCATTTACAAATCTGTGTTCTTTACTGCTGTATGAGCCGTTCCATTCAAGGTCTAATACTACAAAACTCATTATTTTTTATGGAATGCCTGTTTCATTCTCTGTTCCTTAGAAAGAATACGCTTACGCATACGGATATTTTCGGGAGTAACCTCTACAAGCTCATCATCTGCAATAAACTCAAGACACTGCTCAAGCGAAAGAATTGACGGCGGTGTAAGTTTAAGTGCATCATCAGAACCTGAAGCACGGGTATTTGTGATGTGCTTTTTCTTACATACATTAACCGTAATATCTTCTGACTTAGGGCTTGCGCCTACAATCATACCCTCATATACAGGAACACCCGGGCCGACAAAGAGTCTGCCTCTCTCCTGTGCCGCATACAAACCGTAAGTTACTGTTTCGCCTGTTTCAAAAGCGATAAGCGAACCCTGATGACGGGTTACGATTTCACCCTTGTACGGCTCATATCCGTCAAACACATGGTTCATAATACCGTTACCGTTTGTATCTGTAAGGAATTCAGGACGGTAACCCATAAGACCTCTTGACGGAATACGGAACTCAATGTGAGTAGAACCGCCCTCACGGGTGCCCATATTAATAAGTTCAGCTTTTCTTGAACCGAGTTTTTCCATAACTGCACCTACATAAGCGTCAGGTACTTCAATAATGAGCATTTCCATAGGCTCGTTCAACTTACCGTCAATCATCTTTGTGATAACCTGTGGACGAGATACCTGGAACTCATAATTCTGGCGGCGCATTGTTTCAATAAGAATTGAAAGGTGAAGCTCGCCTCTGCCCGATACTTTAAATGTATCCGCACTGTCTGTTTCTTCTACTCTTAACGCAACATTGGTTTCAATTTCCTTGAAAAGTCTGTCACGAAGATTTCTTGATGTAACATACTTACCCTCTCTGCCGGCAAACGGAGAGTTATTTACAATAAAGTTCATTGATACGGTAGGCTCGTCAATCTTAACAAACGGGAGCTGTTCAATATTTTCAGGGTCGCAAATTGTTTCACCGATATTAATATCCTGAATACCGCTTACGCAGATAAGATCACCCATTTCAGCAGTTTCGCTCTCAACTCTCTTAAGTCCCTCATACTGATAAATCTTACCGATTCTTGCGTTCTTTGTTACATTGCCGTCTGTATGACAGATTGCAACGCTCTGACCTGTTTTTACAGTGCCTCTCTCAACTCTGCCTACACCTATTCTGCCCACAAACGGATCTGAGTCAATGTTTGAAATAAGAATCTGAAGTCCGCCATCTGCATCTCCCTGCGGAGCAGGAATTTCATTTATAATAGCCTCAAAAAGCGGTTTCATATCTGTACCGGGCTGATGCGGATCAAGGCTTGCATAGCCGTCACGGCCTGATGCATATACTACAGGGAATTCAAGCTGATCCTCGTCAGCGCCAAGCTCGATAAATAGGTCGAGAACTTCGTCAACAACTTCTTCGGGTCTTGCACCCGGACGGTCAATTTTATTGACTACAACCAAAGGCTTTTTGCCAAGGCCCAAAGCCTTTTTAAGAACGAATCTTGTCTGCGGCATACAACCCTCGAAAGCGTCTACAAGAAGTACAACGCCGTCTACCATCATAAGTATACGCTCAACCTCACCGCCAAAGTCGGCATGACCGGGGGTGTCAACAATATTAATCTTAATGCCGTTGTACATTACAGCGGTGTTTTTAGAAAGGATTGTAATGCCTCTCTCTCTTTCAAGGTCGTTAGAATCCATTACTCTTTCAGCCACATTCTCATTTGCTCTGAAAACACCGCTCTGTTTTAAGAGCTGGTCTACGAGAGTTGTTTTACCGTGGTCAACATGAGCGATAATAGCTATATTTCTCAAATTTTCTCTTGTTTCCATAAAATTATCCCCCTATAAAAATCTAAGTTCAAATATCCTACACATACTTTTTTATTATATCACCTAAATGTTGAAAATTCAATTTATTTTTAAAAATAAACAACAGATAGTGCCAAAATCGCAAATTTTCGTATTTACATCCATTTTTACTTTACATAAGAAGAAAAATGTTATATAATAGATACTAATAATTGCCTTATAATGGGCAATTAATGTACACGGGTTATTGCTTTTAATAATGCAAATACCACAAAATACTTTTTGCGGAGGTAATCAAATGGGCTACACAATTGCACAGAAAATTATTAAAGAGCATTTGGTATGCGGCGAAATGGTTGTCGGCAACGACATCGGCTTACGCATTGACCAGACTCTTACACAGGACGCAACAGGCACAATGGCTTACATAGAATACGAGGCTATGGGTATTCCGAGAGTCAAAACCGAAAAGAGCGTTGCATATATAGACCACAATACATTGCAGACAGGTTTTGAAAATGCCGACGACCACAGATTTATTCAGTCTGTATGTAAAAAGCACGGCATTTATTTTTCAAGACCGGGCAACGGTATTTGCCACCAGGTACACCTTGAAAGATTCGGTAAGCCGGGCAAAACATTAATCGGTTCCGACAGCCACACACCTACAGGCGGCGGTATCGGAATGCTTGCTATCGGTGCAGGCGGTCTTGATGTTGCTGTTGCTATGGGCGGCGGTGCATATTACATCACAATGCCTAAGATGGTAAGAGTTAATCTTACGGGTAAACTCAGCCCATGGGTTTCTGCAAAGGATATTATTCTTGCAGTATTAAGAGTTATGAGCGTTAAGGGCGGCGTCGGCAAAATTGTTGAGTACGGCGGCGAAGGTGTCAAAACACTTACAGTTCCGGAGCGTGCTACAATTACAAATATGGGTGCTGAGCTCGGCGCTACAACATCCGTATTCCCTTCTGATGAAATCACAAGAGAATTCCTTAAAGCTCAAGGCAGAGAAGAAGATTACACAGAGTTAAGCGCAGACGCAGACGCAGTTTACGATGAGGTTATTGAAATTAACCTTTCGGAGCTTGAACCGCTCGCCGCTTGCCCACATTCACCTGATAATGTTAAACCGATCAGCGAGCTTGAGGGTCATCATCTCGACCATGAATGTATTGGTGTAAGCACATACTCAAGTTACTTTGACCGTTAGAGAGTTGCCCATATCTTAAAGAGCAAAACAGTTGCAGACGGCGTTTCACTTGCTATTGCTCCGGGCAGTAAGCAGGTATTCAATATGCTTGCTATGAACGGCGCACTTGCCGATATGATTGCTGCCGGCGCAAGAATTCTTGAAAGTGCCTGCGGTCCATGTATCGGTATGGGACAGTCACCTAACAGCAAGGGTATTTCACTCCGTACTTTCAACCGTAACTTTGAGGGCAGAAGCGGTACAGCTGACGGTCAGATTTACCTCGTATCTCCTGAAACAGCTGCTGTTTCGGCACTTGCAGGTGTATTTACAGACCCAAGAAAACTTGGTCCTGCCGCAGAAATTGAACTTCCCGAGAAGTTCCTCATTAATGATAATATGGTTATTGCTCCTGCTCCTGTTGAGGAAATGGACAATGTTGAAATCTTAAGAGGACCAAACATTAAGGAATATCCTAAGACAAGCCCTCTTACAGATTCTATAGAGGCATCTTGCTCACTTAAGGTTGGCGACAACATTACAACCGATCACATTATGCCTGCCGGTGCAAAGATTCTTCCGCTCCGTTCAAATATTCCGGCTATTTCACAGCACTGCTTTACAGTATGTGATAAGGAATTTCCTGAAAGAGCAAAAACTCTCGGCAAGAGCATTATCGTAGGCGGCGAAAACTACGGTCAGGGTTCATCAAGAGAGCACGCAGCACTCGCTCCGCTCTTCCTCGGCGTTAAGGCAGTTCTTGTAAAGAGTTTTGCAAGAATTCATAAGAGTAACCTCATTAACGCAGGTATTCTTCCACTTACTTTCCAAAATCCTGCAGATTACGATAAAATTAAACTTGGTGATATGCTTGAGCTTCCGAATGTTAAGAAAGAAATTGCAGACGGCTCTGCCGTAACGGTTGTAAACAAAACAACAGGCGAAACCGTTATTGCCGACTGTGAGCTTTCAGACAGAACAAGAGCAATCATTCTTGCAGGCGGTTTGCTTGACTATACAAAGGAGAACAGCTAATGGATAAAATTAAAATGACCACCCCCATCGTTGAGATGGATGGCGACGAAATGACAAGAGTTCTTTGGCAGAAAATCAAAGACATTCTTATTTACCCATACATTGATTTAAAGAGCGAGTATTATGACCTCGGTCTTGAAAACAGAAACAAAACAGATGACCAGGTTACTGTTGACAGTGCAGAGGCTACAAAGAAATACGGCGTTGCCGTAAAGTGTGCTACAATCACACCAAACGCTGCAAGAATGGACGAGTACAACCTCAAGCAGATGTGGAAATCACCAAATGGCACAATCCGTGCTATCCTTGACGGTACAGTATTCAGAAGTCCTATCCTTGTAAAGGGTATCACTCCATACATTCCTACATGGAAAAAGCCAATCTGTATTGCCCGCCACGCTTACGGTGATGTTTACAAAAATACAGAAATGGTTGTTAAGGCGGGCAGCAAGGCTGAACTTTGCGTTACCAAGCCTGACGGTACAGAAGAAAGAAGTACAATCTTTGATTTCAAGACAGACGGTATCATTCAGGGTATGCACAACCTTGACAAGAGTATTTCTTCATTTGCCCGTTCATGTTTTAACTATGCACTCGACCAGAAACTTGATGTATGGTTTGCTACAAAAGATACAATCAGCAAGAAGTACGACCACAGATTTAAGGATCTTTTTGCTGAAATCTTTGAGAATGAATACAAAGAGAAATTTGAGCAGGCAGGCATTACATATTTCTACACACTTATTGATGACGCTGTAGCAAGAGTTATCAGAAGTGAGGGTGGCTATATGTGGGCTTGCAAAAACTATGACGGCGATGTAATGAGCGATATGATTGCTACTGCTTTCGGCTCACTTGCTATGATGACAAGCGTACTTGTTTCACCTGACGGTGTTTATGAGTATGAAGCTGCACACGGTACAGTTCAGCGCCATTATTATAAGTATCTTAAGGGCGAGGAAACTTCCACAAACTCTGTTGCAACTCTCTTTGCTTGGACAGGCGCTCTCAGAAAGCGTGGCGAGCTTGATAATCTTCCTGAACTTATGAACTTTGCGGACAAGCTTGAGAAAGCTACTATCGACACTATTGAAGACGGCATTATGACAGGCGACCTTTATGCTATTTCAACTCTTGAAAACAAGAAAAAGGTTAATTCAGAAGATTTCTTGCTTGCAATAAACGAGCATCTTGCCGCTTCACTTGCATAAGCAAACACAATTCGGTTAAAGGAGTAAGGTTAAAGTACAATGTCCAGAAATGACAACATTTCAATGTCTGTAATCAGAAGACTGCCCAGATATTATCGTTTCTTGTCTGAGCTTAACGAACAAAACATTGATAAAATTTCATCTACAAAACTGGCTGAAATTATGAATGTAACCGCTTCTCAGGTAAGACAGGATCTTAACTGCTTTGGTGGATTCGGTCAACAGGGCTACGGTTACAGTGTTTCTCAGCTTAAGGAAGAAATACAAAATATTCTTGGTCTTAACAATAATTATAAAGCTATACTTATCGGTGCCGGCAACCTCGGTAAAGCGGTTGCCAAGCATATGAACTTTGAAAAGCTCGGCTTTGAACTTATCGCCTGTTTTGACTGTAACGAAGAAAAAGTTGGCAAAAAGCTGAATAATCTTACAATAATGCACGACAGTCTGCTTGACGAGTTCTGTCAAAACAACAAAATCAATACAGCGTTTTTGTGTATTCCGAGAGTATGTGTAGAAAATGTACTTGACAAACTTTATGGCTACGGCATAAAGAACTATTGGAATTTCAGTCACTATGACATTGCAAGAAAGTACAGCGACACCCTTGTTGAAAATGTACACCTAAGTGACAGTCTTATGACCTTATGTTACAAAATGAATAACCGAGATAAAATCTTATAATTAAATAAAGGCTGTTCCCTATCTTGCGGAACAGCCTTTTAATTATGCTTAACTTAGTTTATCACAAAGTTAAAAGGTTCAATGTCAATAGTTGGGGTAATTTATGGTTTAGTGCACGAGTTAAGCAAAATAATAATTCACTCCAATTAATTTAATAAAAAACAACAATTAACTACCGCACTCCAATCGGAATGCGGTAGTTTTTATGAGAGGAAATCTATCTATTTATAAATTACTTTTTATCAACTGTATGAAGAAGTCTTGCAGCATAAAGTACGCAAAGTACGCTTACGCCTGTATCTGCTATTACAGACAACCACATCGGAGCGATACCGAGTATTGCAAGAATAATTACAATTGTCTTTACACCAAGTGCAAATGTAATGTTTGTCTTTACAGTAGCAACAACTTTCTTTGCTATTCGGACAGACAACGGTAACTGTTTTAAATTACCTGCCGCAAGCACAGCATCTGCCGCCTCAATAGCAGCCTCACTGCCGAATCCCATTGCAAAACCGCAATCGCTTGCAGTAAGAACAGGGGCATCATTGATACCGTCACCGATAAAGCATACAGACTTATGAGTTTTCTTTATATCTATAAGTTTTTCAAGTTTATCTGACGGCATAAGCTCTGCCGAATAAGAATCAAGTTTAAGTTCATTTGCAATATCCATTGCATTTTCTTTTTTATCACCCGTAAGCATTACACTGTCTTTAACACCGAGTTTTCTTAACTCTGCAATTACACTCTTTGCCTCCGGTCTTAATGTATCGCTAACAGAGATTGCACCGATTAATTCACCGTCGTAGATTACATATACAGATGCGGTTTTTTCTGCATTTACCTTTTGTTTATCGCTTAAAACCTTTGTGCCGCCGCATACAAGAGCTTTGCCGTTATATACAGCTGTAACTCCCTGTCCCGCCTTTTCGCTGTAATCTGAAAGTTCAGGTAAGTTTTCCTTTTCTGCCTTATTTTTTATTGCCATAGCAATCGGATGTGAAGAATATCTTTCACAAGCGGCTGCAAGTGCAATAATTTCAGATGAAGTATGATTGCCGTAAGCAAAAACTTTGTTTACAGAAAGCTCACCTGTTGTAAGTGTACCTGTCTTGTCAAATACAAAAGCGTCAGCCTTTGCAAGAGCTTCGATATACTTGCCGCCCTTAATAAGAACGCTGATTTTTGATGATGCGCCAAGACCCGAATAATAAGAAAGCGGAACCGAAATTACGATTGCACAAGGGCAAGATGCAACAAGACAAACCAAAGCACGATAAATCCATGTGCTGAAACTGCCAAGCCCCACAAGCGGAGGAACAATAGCAACTACAATAGAAATAAGTATAATAATCGGTGTGTAAACAGCTGCAAAACGGCTGATAAGCTTTTCACTCTGTCCCTTTGTAGCGGCTGCATCTTCAACAAGTTTAATAATTCTTGCCGCTGTACTGTCGCCAAATTCCTTAGTAGTTTTTATTTCTATAAGAGAATTGCCGTTAATCATACCGCTCATAACTTCACTGCCTGCCTCTGCATCGACAGGAACACTCTCACCTGTAAGCGCCGAAGTATCAAGAGTAGTATTTCCTTTAGTAATAACACCATCAAGCGGTACTCTTTCGTGTGGTTTAACTACAATTGTACTGCCTATTTTAACATCCTCGGCGGCTTTTACAACTTCCTTGCCGTTTATAAGTACGGTTGCATTATCTGGACGAATCTGCGCAAGTTTTGCAATATCACTTCTCGATGCAGATACTGCTTTCTCTTCTACCATTTCGCCGACTGCAAAGAGAATAGTAACCATAGCCGCCTCTACAAACTCGCCTAACGCAAATGCCGCAATAACAGCAATTGTAAGCAATGTAGTTTCATCTATCTGTAATTTAAACACCGATTTTACGCCTTTAATAAATGTTCTCCAACCTGACAAAACAGTGGCAACAAGGCTTAGTCCGAGTAGAACAAACCAACCTACAGTACCGAATTCAGCATCAGGAAATACAGTAAGTTCAAGACCGAAAGCCGCTACACCAAGCACAGCCGCTGTAATAATAGAAATAAGTTCATTCTTTATTTCAACCTTTTTATCTTCCTTGGCTGAATTTACCTTTTCGGCAGTTACGGTGTTTTCTTTTACATTGTTATCAATAACTTCTACACCGTCTTCGATACTGTCACAAACCGCCTGTATGTCCTGTGCCGTTACATCATCTGAACACTCAAGTACGAGTTTTTTATTTGCAAAGTTGAAATTTACATTCTCATAACCGTCTGTTTCGGCTAATTTCTGCTCTATCTTTCCCGCACAATGCGCACAGTTGAGATTTTCAAGTGTGAAAGTGTACTGCTTTAAATTCTTTCTCTTTGTATTATCAATAACTTCTACACCGTCTTCGATACTGTCACAAACCGCCTGTATGTCCTGTGCCGTTACATCATCTGAACACTCAAGTACGAGTTTTTTATTTGCAAAGTTGAAATTTACATTCTCATAACCGTCTGTTTCGGCTAATTTCTGCTCTATCTTTCCCGCACAATGCGCACAGTTAAGATTTTCAAGTGTAAAATTATATTTCATAAAAAACACCATCCTTACTCGAGAACGTGATCAAGTCCCATTTCAATAATTTTTTTAACATGGTCGTCATCAAGAGTATAATAAATTTGCTTTCCCTCTCTTCTGACCCTAACAAGTTTGTTTTGTCTTAATACTCTCAACTGATGAGAAATAGTGCTTTGCTCCATATTTAAAGCCTCTGCAATACTAAGCACCGACATCTCATTATCGGAAATTGCAAACATTATTCTGATTCTTGTCGAATCGCCGAATACTTTAAAAAGATCCGCTAAATCAAACAGCACTTCCAAATCAGGAATTTCTTTTTCTTTCTTTTCATTTAGTTCTGCCATATTCCTATCTCCGTTTATTAATCTGTTCATATGTTTATATGTTCATATGTTAACTTGAGTATAGCACATAAAAAAGTAATTGTCAATACAATTAAAAAAATTATTTTGTAAATATTTAAATATTTTTCAGAATTTCCTACATTATATATGCAATTATATCCTGAAAAATATTGCAAGATTTTAATTCCGTATTGCAATTATGACAGCTGTATTATTTTTTATAAGAATAATTACAAGTATGTAATCTTGCTTAGTCATAATAAGAATAAACTTGATTTCATTCATATAATTTGAGTACATTTTAGATAAAAATATGTTACAATTCCAAATATGCGTTGACTTTACTACAATTTTGTAGTATCATTTTCTGTATAGGAATGTTAGTGTTACCTTGTTGTAATGCTGCAAAATGTGTGTTTTAAGAAAATGTAATATATTTGTGGATATACTATTATCAGTTGAGTAATATGGCAGATACTCATTTTTACAGCAATCAATGTTGCTGTTTTTTGGCACGCACTTTTATTTAGATTATGTAAACTCACATATTCGTTATTGTGAATGTACAGTATATGGAATTGGAGTGTAACGGTTTGGAAAAGTTTGTAGTAAACGGCGGTAAGCCGCTTTTTGGTGAAGTAAATATCAGCGGTGCAAAAAACGCCGCAGTAGCAATTATCCCGGCAGTAATCCTTTGTGACGAGCCTTGTCAGATTGAAAATATACCTAACATCAGCGATGTTTCACTTATCAGCAGAATTCTTCAGCAGATGGGTGCACAGGTAAGAAGAATTAATAAGTCATCACTTTATATAGACCCGACACATATTTCAACTCACTCTGCAACAACAGAACTTGTAAGAGGTATGAGAGCATCTTATTACCTTCTCGGTGCTCTTCTTGGCAGATGCGGTAAAGCTCAGGTTGCTTTACCGGGTGGTTGTAACTTCGGTGTTCGTCCGATTGATCAGCATTTAAAAGGCTTTGAAGCTATGGGCGCAGTAACACAGCTTGTTGACGGCGCAATTATTGAGGCAGATGCTGATAATCTTCACGGTGAGCATATTTACCTTGATGTAGTATCTGTAGGCGCAACAATGAATATTATGCTTGCGGCATCTAAAGCCGAGGGTATGACTATCATTGAAAATGCCGCAAGAGAACCGCATATTGTTGACCTCGCTAACTTTCTTAATTCAATGGGCGCAGATGTAAGAGGCGCAGGTACAGATGTTATTAAAATCCGTGGCGTAAAATATCTCCACGGCATAACATATTCGATTATTCCGGATCAGATTGAGGCAGGCACATATATGTGTGCGGCAGCTGCTACAAGAGGTTGCATTACAGTAAATAACATTACTCCAAAGCACCTTGAATCAATTACAGCTAAACTCCGTGAAATGGGTGTTGTAATTACCGAATACGATGAGGCTATCAAAATTGACGCTACAAAGAATCCTTTAAAGCGTTGTAATATTAAGACTATGCCACATCCCGGTTTCCCTACTGACTGTCAGCCGCAATTTGCCGCACTTCTTGTAAGTGTACCGGGTACAAGCATTATAAATGAAAATGTATGGGATAATCGTTATCAGTATGTAAGTGAGCTTGTTAGAATGGGTGCACACATTTCTGTTGAGGGCAGACTTGCAATTATTGAGGGCGGATCTCCGCTTACAGCAGCTCCTGTAAAAGCTACCGATCTAAGAGCCGGTGCAGCAATGATTATTGCGGCACTTGAAATTAACGGTGTTACTGAAATTTCAAGTATCCAGTACATTGAGCGTGGCTATGAAGATGTAATTGAAAAATTCAGAGCATTGGGTGCTGACATCAAAAAAGTTTATTATGCAGGCGATAACGAAGACGAACTTCGTGCTTAATAATTAAATATAAAGATTTAACCGCTTGAGTTTTATAGCTCAAGCGGTTTTTTCATAATAAATTAGATTATTTATCAAAATTCAATACTAATCGTTTGTGTAAATTATGGTTTAGCGGAGTGTCGGTCGGGCATTGAAATTTAGCTAACGCTAAATTATCCTCCCAAAAACAAAAAAGTTTACTCAATTTTTTCAAAAATTGCGGGTTTGGGCAG
>ENA-ORHS01000012-ORHS01000012.1-human-gut-metagenome-genome-assembly--contig:-NODE-12-length-98072-cov-47.5473_pt1 | contig 98072 bp, 91 predicted proteins | sample MGYA00243080_ERZ508729 | MGnify/ENA primary metagenome ERZ508729 (study PRJEB26277, sample SAMN04329843) | human gut metagenome | biome: human-associated habitat | host: Homo sapiens | place: USA... | reverse complement strand
TTATAGCTATATCTAGCTTGTTATATATATATATATATATATATATATATATATAATATATATATACTTACCAGTATATATATATATATATATATATATAGCTAAAAATAAATCTTTACAGTTATATTAAATCATCAGTTTCAGTTTCATCATCATATTTATCGTCATAAGCATTAATACAAATAATACCACATTCATAATCATCAATACTATTATCAATAATACGAGCGATATCTTTTAGCTTACTACCAATATCAAATCTATGATTATCAACAATGGCATACATTTTATTAATATCATCACAGTTACCATTAGTAGTTAAATTAGTAATAGCGAGAGGAATATCAGCATTAGTAAGATAAAGTTTAGTAAGTTCAACAGAAGTAATAGAATTATCATTCTCAACTTCAATAGTAGTAATAATACGATGTACTTTCATGATGTTTAATATTAGGACAAGACTTATCAGAACTTGCAGCTAGTTCATGACTGATAAGACTTATCAGACTGTTAAGTTCGCTTGCTGCAATATATTTAATGTTGATAATGAGCATTTCGAGGTTGAACACTAGCAACAGCATCAGCAAAACTATTGTTGATAACACAAACGCTACCAACCCGAAGGTCAGTAGCGTCATGTTCATTAGAATGGCATGTCGTCATCACTCATTGCAGTAGCAACAAAACTAGCTGCTTTAGCTTTAGCCTCACGCTTGGCAGCAATGGCAGTACGAGCGTCCTCCATAATCTGCTTGATAAGTACATTATATGCACCAACAAGAACAGGGTCAGCAGGCTGTTCGATACCTACAATATGATATACATATCTATCATAATCTACAACATTGTAAAGATTATCTTTACGAGTAAATGGATTACGGTCTTGTACACCAGCAGGTACAAACTGGCAAAGAACTTTGACAGCAACACCAGTCAGATACATACTAGCAAAACCAGCTTCAGCAGCTTCGCCAACATAGTTGACAAATCTACCGTAGAACTTGTCTTTGCGCATTACAAGCAGTATCTGATTGAATGGCATCTGAACAGCACCAAGCATACCCATTCGATGTGTACCATCAGGCATACTTTGAGCACCTTTGACAGGACTAGCAATAGTAACAAACGCATTGAGATAAGAATTGCCATTACGACCTGTACGTTCTTGACAATCAATATTAGTAATGACAGTAGTCATTACATAACTATGACCATCAGTACAGATGCGTCTAACAACATCATCAATGGTTTCCACTTGCGCAGAACTTTGGTTATCTGTATCAACAGTAGGTTGAACAGGTTGGTTAACACTAGTAGTTGGATTAACTACGTTAACATTCTCAGGAGCAGCAGCAGCACCACCTTGTGCAGCTTGTGCAAAATCTTTAACGTCTGGCATGACTATTAAGTATTTAATTACGCTAATCAGTAGCATTACTGACAGTTGTTTTCGTTTCAACTGCAAAGTATTTAATGTTGATAATGAGCAACATCATCTAGTAGAGATTAATCTCTACTAAGATAACTAACAATAGCCGATAGTATTCCAAATACAACAGCAGTAATCTGTTCATCACTAGTTGGTTCTACTTTCAATGCTAGTATGATAGCTGGCATCATCAGTATGATTGCAACTAACAACAATGGTTTGTTTGTTTTCATAATGATTGGTATTAATAGTTAGTAATGTAATGAGATGAATAATCTCAATGTATTTAATGTTGATAATGAGCAGGATTATCATTAACTCTATCAACTTTAGGCGGGGGCAGTCAATCAAGTTTAACATGACCGGGGGTTATACTCACTAGCCCCACTATCACATTAATAAACTTAATTATCACTATTACTATCCCTATCACTTTTATCATCATTATCTTCACTACCATCTTTATTACTCTCATTACCATTTCATTCATTATCATTCTTATTATTTTCATTAGCCTCACTATCACACTAATACATATAATATTCAATACCATCATCTTCACTTTCATATTCAATACTATCATTACTATTATATTTATGCACTTTTATTATTACCTTATTCACTATTATCTTCAACATCATTTTCACCATATTCATCACTTTAATTTTCCTCTTTTTAATTATTATTACTTTCTCCTAGAACTTGACGGGGGTAGTCAAGTCCAATTTAATGACCCACCCCTTATACTCACTAGCCTCATCAAAACATCAATATACACTATTTTCACTCTAATTATTACCATTACTATCATTTTCACTATCACTCTCATTATAACTTTTCATTTCATTTTCATTATCGTTACCTTTATTACCTTCATCTTCATTATTTCCATTATCTTCGCCCTCATCTTTATAATTATCATCATTTTTATCATCGCATTTAACTCAGTCCTCACCAACATCTACAACTTCAGTTGCATACAAATCTTTATTCGCAATTACAATACCTTTATCAGTATCATTTTTAAATAAAACAAATTTATCAACTATAAGTCTATCTTTATCATCAAAAGTTTTTATTAATTTAGCTTCACTAATAATATTAATAAGTTTGTTAACATCACCTCTAAATATATAAATAGGATTAACAACATAAATATTTTGTAAATTAGTTCTTTTAATAATATTTTCATCTTCAAGATAAGCAATGGCATTATAATAATCTCTACGATTAGGTTTAACTAAACCATAACCTTTAATTAAATCATGAGAAATATAAATAACATTACTATTAAATTTAATATTTTCAGCAATATAACCAATAAAAGAAATAATAACAGCATATCTATTCTTTCTTATTATGTCCCAAACTCTCATACCAATAGTAACAAAATTACGTTTAATACCAACTTCTTTACTAAGATGATAACCATTATCAAATTCAGCAACTATACCAGTTCTGGTACTTTTATTATAGCTAAAAGGATTAGCAACAACAAGTCTTTGTTTTTCAAATTCTTCTAAACAATCAGCATTATAACAAACATCATTAACAAGTTTATTATAAACTTTAGTAGGTTTAAAATCTTCTTTAAAAGTCATAACAATAATAGTATTAAGTTTAACATAAAAATATATTACTCTAGAAAATTAGCGAAATGTGTTCCACCCATGGAACAAATATAGCAAATAAATAGCGAAATGTGTTCCATGGATGGAACAAGTTATATATTGTAACTTATTGATAATCAAATAATTATAAGTTAGCAATAGTATCTATATAGATATATATATTATATATAATATTAATATAATCAGCATTAATAGATTCGTTATGACCCGCTCCGAGCTTCGCTCTCCGCTCAACTCCCCGTGGAGGATGGATATAATCAGTATCAATCACATCAAGTTAATCAATACTATCATTATTATTATTATCTCTATTAATATTATCAATACTAATATGATTAAGTCTAACTCATCTCCATCCTCCACGGGGAGTATGACTTGCATATTTATAATCATATAATCCTCTACGATTGAAATGTTAAAAATAGTTTTTCTCTTGGTAGATTCATTCAAACTCTTACATTTGCTGAAAACAATTAAGTTATGGGTAAAGATAAAAGTGAAACTAAACCTAAATACACTAGAGAATTTCATAGTGGTGAAAGGAATAAAAAAGAAGTTAAAGTTCCTAGTAAACTTAAACTTGGAAATATTGGTATTGATAGTATTATTAAAACTAAATAATTTAGTGTTATGATTAAAGTTGAAAGTAAATTTAAAGATTTTGGTATTCAAATACCTACTGACATTAGCGAAATAACAAGTGAAGCACTTGACGCTATTCTTACTAATGTAGTTATTGCTAAACACTATTGTGTTGTTGCTCTTTGCCAAAATGAAAGTTTGTTTGGTGTTATTAATAATAAAGTTAGTACAGTTGAGGTTATGCCAATTATTGCTAAGATTAGTAAAGAAGATGCTGAACTTATTGGTATGAATCAAATGGATAAGATTATTATTGACCGTTCTACTCTTGAACGTGGCTATCATCTTTATCTTAAACATAATGTTCTTAGTCCTCAATTTATTAATAAGTATATTACTAATGATACTGAACTAACTCGTTCTATTACTGTTGGTACTTTTGGACAAAATCAAGGATATAAAAAAGGACAAAAAGTTTGGTTTGTTGAATTTAAAGTTATAGCTATTAATGATTTAAGAGCTGCTATTACTGATAAACATAAAGCTATTAATCCTTTTGTTTATCATTCTGCTGAAAAAGCTAATTAGCCATTTCGTCTAAATAATCGAACTCTTCTTAAAACTACTTATGTATAATTTAAAATTATAGGTACTTGTGTTCTTGTTTATAGTAGTAATTTAAGAAGAGTTCTTAAACTTTCAATTATGGATTTTAAGACTAATACTGGTTTTAATATTGCTAATACTACTTCTCATGAAGATTTTGATGATGATTATATTCTTATCTATAAAGATATAAATAATATATTAGATGATATTGGATTTCAAGGTGATGATAGAATACTTTGTAAATCTATTATTGAAAGTCTTGAAAAAGAAGCTAGTATTAATATACGAAAAGATAAATGTGTTGCTATTCCTCATATTGGTACTATTCAAAAGAATTGGTATCGTTCCAAACTTATTAGTCATTATAAAGACTTTAAAGAAGCTAGAAAAACTATGACTAGAGAAGAGTATAAAGAATATACTGCTAAAGTTATGGAAGAAGAAAAGCAAAAACATTATGAAGAAGAAGAAAAGATTAAGACTGAACTTAAGTTTAAAAAGAAACTTCTTCCTATTTGGATTAAACTAAGTAAAAAACATAGTGCTGCTTATGCTAATCTTTGGCTATATGCTATGGGTAAACTTGAAATTATTGAATTTGATGAAGAAGTAGAAGAAATATATGAACGGTTTGGAATTGGATTGGATGCTGACCATAGATGAAACTGGTATGCCAAAAGCCCCTACACTTAAACAACTTCTTGATAGAGATGTTAGTCTTCTTTATACTAGAGATAAATCTCCTAATAAAGAGATGTATGTTAAAGAAGTTGGAGTTATTTATTATCTTGGTGACCCTAAAGGCCCATGTCTACAAGAAGGTCTTAGTGAAAAAGAAGCTCTTAAGAAAGCTATTGAAAACTTTGATTTACCTAAAAATTATCAACCTGATATTCTTGTTTGGAAACTTATTAAAAGATATTATAATCAAAAAGCTGGTGCAGGTATGGAAGCTGTACTTAATATTAAGCGTGGTATTCATAATGTTGCTCTAGCTGCTAGTAAGTTAAATGAATTGTTGAATGACAAGTTATCTGATGGTGCTAGTCTAGAAGATGTTCCAACTGTTATTGGTTATATGAAACAAATTAATGATTTAGCTAATCAGTTTCCAAACACGATTAAAGCTCTTAATGTAGCTGAAGAAAATCTTCTGTATGAACAAGAGAATGTTGCTGGTAGAGGTGGTGTTGAAATTACTAGTAGTATGATTGAAGAATAAGCTAATGCTAATTCATTCCATCCTCTACGGGGAGTATAGCGTAGGCACGCAGTGCCGAAGCGTACCCAAGCTAGTGTTGAACTTAATAATATTAATATGGAACTTAGAGATAAAAGATATAATGATATAAGACTTATTTTTAATGAAGCTGAACATAGTTATGCAGATACTTTAAATAATAGCTATATTAGTACAACTCAAATACTCCACCAATATCAACCTAAATTCGATAAGAACTATTGGTTAAGAAAGAAGTCTAAAGAGTTAGGAATAAGTGAGAAGAAACTAGAGGAACAATGGTCTACTATTACTAAAGAAGCATGTGAACGTGGAACTAATACTCATAACGGTCTTGAAGATGGAGTTAAAGGCGCATCTATGTTTCAACAAGCTATTAATTATCTTGATAAGCGTGAAGATGGTGTAATGGTTACTATTGCTGATATTCCAAATTTTGGTGCTAGTTATAAATTACTTAATCTTAAAGATTTTATTGAACTTACTAATAATCGTTATTCTCTTATTTATGATGCGTTTAAAATGTACACTGAAAGAGGATATAAGATTTATAGTGAGATTGGTATGTTTCTTATAGATTGGTTAATTAGTGGAACTATTGATATTCTTCTAGTTAATGAAGATACTAATTGTGCTGTTGTAGGTGATTGGAAAACAAATCGTGGTGGATTAAAATTTAGTAGTGGCTATTATAAGAAAGATAAAACAGTTAAACCTGCACAACAAACTAATGTTTGGATTGATAAAGATGAACGACTTTTAGCTCCTCTTAATCATCTTCCTAATTGTAATGGTGCTATATATAATCTTCAACTTAGTATGTATGCTTTTGCTGTTGAATATATACTTGGCTTAACTATTAAAGGTATTTGGTTATGTCATATTGATAGTGATTTTGAACTTAATGAATATGGTATGCCAAAAAGATTTTCTGATGGTCTTTATCATATTAAAGAAAATCCTGTTGAAACTACTAAATTTTTTACTATGAATTATCTACGTGATGATATTAATAAAGTTCTTAAAGATAGAGAATTACAAATTAAAGCTAGTGGTGTTCAAACTCAATTTAAACTTGCTATATGAAATTAAATAAAGACAATTTAATTGGAGTAATTATTGGTTTTATTGTTTTAGTTATATTTGCTATTTGTTTATCTAGTGGATGTGCTAAACGTATTACTCCTGTTCCTGAAATTTGTTATGTTCCTGTTACTGATTCTACTGCTATTAATGAATTAGTTCTAACTAAAGAATTACTTCGTAGAACTCAAGATTCTCTTAACGCTTATAAATCTGATACTACAATTAGTGCTGATTATTTTGTAGCTAAATATAAACTTGAGCGTATTAGATATTATAATGATATTGCCGGAAAAGGAAACAATATCAAATTTCTTAGAGGTTGGATTCGTAGAACTCTTGATGAATAAGTTATGTATATTATTAATCGTAGAAAAATATAAGATTAATTGGCGATGAACATCATATTGGTGATGACTTTGAATTTGTGATTTATAAAGTTCAAATTAAAGTTCTTTGGTTTTGGATTACAATTAAAGAATTTGATGAAGATGAATATTATGACGCTGTTGATTGTTTTAGATATTGTACTAATCCTTATATAAATTAAATTATGGCTTACTTTGGAGATGCTTTTAAAAAACTATCTATTAAAGAAGGTGGTTATGTAAACGATAAAGATGATGCTGGTGGAGAAACTTATAGAGGTATCAGTCGTAAATATAATCCTACTTGGCAAGGTTGGACTATGATTGATTCTTATAAGAAACATTATACTGTTGGTAGTAAAGAATTTAAATCTAAACTTGATAATGATGTTCAACTTCAGAAACTTGTTTGGGAAAAGTATAAAGTAGGTTATTGGGATGTATTTGAACTTGATGATTTTAATAGTCAGAGAGTTGCTGAACAATTATTTGATACTAACGTGAATTGTGGTCAAGTTGCAGCTATCAAGATGGCTCAAAGAGTTCTTGGTCTTAAAGAAACTGGTAGATGGAATCTTGATTTACTTAATAAACTTATAGAAATAAAAGATTAACTTAATACTGTATAGAATTATGAAGAAGATGTTAATAGCAATATTTATAATAGCGATTATCAATTTATGTGTTACTCTGTATTTATCAATAAGTCGTTTTAGTGTAGAAGCCAATTCATATAATAAAAGTGACACTGCTATTAATCATGTTCGGATTGATTCTATACAGTTAGTTATAACTGAAAGAGAAAGTATAGTTTATAAACTTAAAGAACATGAGAAAGATATTGAAGATAAAGTTATTAGTCTTAATGACAGTGCTACTTGGGAGTTATTCAAGAAGTTGGTGTCAGAGTGAGATTGATAATGTAGTGCATCCTCCACGGGGAGTCAACACTACTGATACAACTGTTCTTGTCCCTATTAATATGATTAAGATTGCTAATACTAAAATTATTAAAGCTAAACTTTATAAAGATATTATTAACGAACAAGATAGTATAATTAATCTCCATAAGATTAAATATAATGCTCTTTATAAAGAAGTTGAAACTTTACAAAATAATCTTGATAATAGTAATAAAGTAAATGATAATTTAAATAAGTCTATTGAACGTATTAAACGTAAGAATAGATATTTGGTAAGCGGTGGTGCTGTTTGCGCTATCGCTTTTGTTGTTTGTTTACTAGTTAAATAAAATATTATGGCTGATGGTAAATATCCTTTTCTAGAATACATTGAAGAACCTGATAAAGAGAAAAAGTATAAGAAAGCTAGTGATTGTGGATGGTATGACCCTCATAATAACTTTTTAATTGGAGATAGTGGTGGCTTTCTTTTAAATATTAGATCTGGCAAATTTGTTAATACTGAACTTTTTAATGAAGCTGCTAGAACATATCAAGCCACAGGTAAATATACTCAATTTAAAGTTGATAGTATTCCTCATAGACAATTTAGACGTAGAGAATGTGATAGACGACGTAATGGTTTTTCTGCTCCTTGTTGGCAAAATCCGGATGGAAGTATAGAAGATGTTTGGATAACAGGTGGTCATTATAATTTTCTTAATTATACTCGTATGGAACGTACAGATGAATCATCTGTTATTGTTACTGAACATGGAGCTACTGCTAAAAAGATTTATAGTTTTCCTAGTTTTATTGATGCTCAATTTTGGACTTGGCAAATTATAGAATTTTGTAGACGTAATGGTTTACATCTTATTATTGATAAAACTCGACGTGGAGGTTTTTCTTATATTATGGCTGCTGATAGTTCTAATGAAGTTAATTTATCTAAGCATAAAGTTGTTATTCATGTTGCAGCTGATAATAAATACTTAATTAAACAAGGAGGTTTAAGTGATTTTGCTGTTAATAACTTAAAGTTCTTTGAAGAAAAGACTCCATTTAAAAGAGGTATATATAGTCCTACTACTGATAGTTTTAAACTTGGTTATCGTATGAAAAATGGAGTTGAAGCTGATGATAGTTGGTCTAGTTCTCTTTTAAGTGTTAGTGCTAATAATAATCCTGACTGTGCTATTGGTAAAGATGCTGTTACAATTAAAGTTGAAGAGCTATCTACAATGCAGAACTTTGATGAGTTTATGAATGTAACTGAACCTACAATGACTGTTGGTACTCGTACTACTGGTACTCTTATGGCTTGGGGAACTGCTACTGCTGCTAATATGCAAATATTTGAACAAAACTTTTATAATCCTAGAGCATTTGGATTTATGGCTTTTGAAAATGTTTTTGATAATGATGCTCGTAATGAAGTTTGTGGATTCTTTAAATCTTATGCTTGGGGTCTTGAAGGAGAGATAGATGGAGTTAAAGGATTTGATGAAGATGGAAATAGTAATCTACGAATAGGGCTTCAGCTTGCTGCACGAGAAAGAATTGAAAAGAAAAAGACTGCTAAGACTTTTGCAGAATATCTTAATTATCTTGGTCAGCGTGCTTTATTTCCTGCTGAATCTTTTAGTAGTGCTAGTGAAAATATATTTAGTAGTGAAGCTCTTAATAAGTTTGAAGATAAACTTCGAGTTGATAATAGTTATAAGTTTTATACTGATGGTGAACTATTTGAAGATGGAACTAAAAAGATTTATTTTAAATCTAATGCTCGTATAAGAATTGAAAATCCTGATATGAAAACTTATGATTATATTCAAGGAGTTCCTAGACGTGGTAATGAAGACCCTCATGGTTGTATAAGAGTTTGGTTTGCCCCAGAATATGAAGAAACATATATTAATGATAGACTTATAAGAAGTATTCTTCCCGGTACTTATGTTGCAGTTTATGACCCTGTTGGTATTGATAAAGATAAAAAAGAAATTACTGATAGACATTCTCATAATAGTATATTTGTTATTGAAATGCCTAGAGAACGTAATGGATTTAAACCTAAGTTGTGTGCTGCATATTATGGACGTACTGAAAGACTAGAAGAAGCTGATGAAAAGTTTTATCGACTATGTAAATGGTATAATTGTATTGGTACTGGACTTGTAGAAATAAATCGTGGTGAAACTGTTTCTAACTTTCGTAAATGGAAAGCTACTAAATATCTAGGTTATGAACCTTTATATGTTTGGGATTCTGCTGTTAAAGAAAAAGTTAGTACTAGTTATGGTTATAATATTGGTAGTGGTTCTAAGAAACTAGATGGTCTTCGACTTCTTAAAGAGTTCTTATATGAAGTTATTGGTAAGAATGAATTTGGAGAAGATATTTATGTTTTTGAAAGATTTCTTGATTATCAAACAATTCTTGAACTTAAAAAGTTTAATGCCGAAGGTAACTTTGACCGTATATCTAGTCTTATACTTTTAGGTATATATTGGAAGTCTATTGATATTAAAGGTAAACGAGAACTTGCTAGTCGTAAGAAAGTTACAGAAGATAATGATAAAACAGATATTTTTAATAGACAATGGTTTTAAGATTAAACAAATAAAGATATGTATAATTTTGGTAGACTTGATTTTCCTAATCAGCACGTTAGTTATGCTGAAAAACAAGAAGTTGATTGGTATGCTAAATGTTGTGATTACGTTATAGAAGTTGGTATTACTTGTAAAGCTGATTTTAATGTAGAAGAAAAGTTTAATATTCTTCTTGGCAATATTCCTAGAGAATATTATAGAAAAACTCTTAATCCTTATAATGAGAAAGATGAGAATCTAACTCGTTTTCCAGCTACTATGCGTAATTATGATATGATGAAAGGTATTATTAGAAGATATATTGGTGAATATATTAAGAATCCACATGATTTTATTGTTGGAGCTAATAATCCTGAAGTTGTATTTGCTAGAGATGCTGAACTTGGTAAACAAATTATGATGCTTGCTGAACAAGCTGTTGCTAAGAAGATACAAGAAAGTTATATGCAGTTTGTTAATGAAGGTAATAATCCTGAACAATTTAATCCTGAACAAGCTGTTGATATTGAATCTTTTATTAAAGAATTTAATGAAAATTTTATTGATGATATTAGTGCACAAGGACAAGATTTAATTAATGTTATTGATGACCTTACTGATGCTTTTACTATATACGCTAGAGCTTATTTTGAATTTGTTGCTTTTGGAGCTTGTTATACATATAGAGATGTTGTAGGTAATCAATTAATTAAACGTGTTGTTAGTGTTAGAGATGCTTTTCCTGTTCCTAACGATAATATGTTTGCAGAAGATTATGATATGTTTGCTGAACGTCGTATGTTGACTAAACAACAAATTATAGATGAATTTTATGAATATCTTTCTGAAAAAGAACGTGAAGCTCTTGATACATATTATCAATATAGTGCTACTACTTCTAGTGATAAAGCACTTTTAAATTGGGATAAGTATATGTATTATTTTGGTGATATATGTAGTAAATTTAATAAAGATGATTTGCAACATATTAAGAACACTAATATAATGGCTCGTGATGCTAATAATGGCTTGTTTGAAGTTTGGCATACTGTTTGGAGAGGTGAAATAAAAGAAGGTATTCTTACATATAGTAATGGAGCATTTGTTACAACAAGAATTGTTGATGAAACTTATCAGCTTAACCCTGCTGGTGGTGATATTAGTATTGAATGGGTGTGGCGTCCACAAGTTTATGAGAGCGTTAGAATTGGCTCTCGTGCTACAAGCATATATCCTTATAAGGCTCGTCCTATTGCTTATAATAGGAATGGTAAACTTCCTTATAATGGTATTGCAGAACTTCTTCCCGGTTTTGGAAGATTTAGTATCGTAGATACAGTTATCCCTTATCAAGTATTTCGTAATATAGTTTCTTATCATAGAGAAATGGCTATTGCTAAAAATAAGATGAATGTTCTTATGATTGCTAAATCTCTTCTTGGTAAAAAACCTGCTGAAACTATATATCGTATGGCTGCTGATGGAGTGCTTTATATTGATGATGAAGATGATGCTAATCTTGTTAAAGCACAAAGTGTTCGTTATCTTGAAAGTCGTATGAATAATTATATTACTGAACTTGGGCAACTTATTCAAGAGATTGAACAGACTGCTAAAATGGAATGTGATATGACTCCACAACGTTATGGTGAGATTGCTAATAGTGCTGGTAAAGGAGTTACTGATGAAGCAGTTATTCGTGGAAGTATGGGTTCTGTTATTATTGAATTTATATTTGATAAAATGAGAGAACGAGATTATCAAGCTGAAATGGATTATACTAAACTTGCTTGGATTGATGGTCTTAATACTTCTTATAAAACTAAAGATGGTGATATTAGATATTTAAGTCTTGATGTTAATAGTCATATATTTGCCAATTATATTGTTACTTGTAAAACTTCTGTTAAAGAACGTGAGAAACTTGAACAATATAAACAGCTTGCATTTAGTGCTGCTCAAAATGGTAATATGGATATGGCTAATGCTGCTATTCGTGGAGATAATGTTGCTCAAATTAGTAAACTTATTGATAAGTATCAAAATATTCAACGTGAGCATGAACTTGATGTTGAACGTGTTTCTCAACAAACAGAACAACTTCGTCAAGAATTTGAACTTGCTAAGATTGATAGAAAAGCAGAACAAGATAGAGAAACTATTAGAGTTGAAAAATATCTTGATGGTCAGATTGAAGCTATGAAAGCAAATGCTAATATTATGAGTTTTGATAATGGTCTTAGTGATGCTGAAAAGAGTCAAGCTGAAGAACGTATGGAAAATGCTAGACTTAATCTTGAACGTAGTAAACTTAGTTTAGATGCTCAAAAGACTTCTGTTGAAGCACAACTTAAAGAAAAAGAATTAGCTGTTAAACTTAAAGAAAGTGATGATAAAGTCAAGATTGCAAAAACGAATAAAAATCGTTATGATAGCAAAAGTAAATAATCGGCTGTACTTCTAAATTTTGTTCATAATAGGGCTGGACTTGCTTGTGAAAGTAGGTTCAGCCCATTTTCATTTTTATTTACATCACATGAGCCATTTTAAGTTCATTTTAAGCACTTTATTCATTTCGTGATAGATTAATCATTATGATAAAATTTGATTCATACACGGCTTCTCTGAAAGCGACAGGATAGGTTATCAGTAATAAATATCCTAGTTAGCAATAGTATGTTAATCGGCAAATCGACTTAAAGGTGAACATATTTTAACGATACAAGTAAAACTCATATTATTATTATAGTTTATATTTGTGATATAGTAATTAATTAAAAACAAAGAATTATGCCTAATTTTAATAGTTTTGGTTTTAATGGTGAAACATCTAATGGTGATGGAAAACCTACTGACGACATTACAGACCTTGATACAGGTAAAACAGGGCAGTTAGATGCTGATGGTAATTCTATTGATGATATTACTAATAATGGTAATGGAGATGGGAATAGTGATTCTAATGCTAATAAAGATAACCAATCTTCATCCTCCACGGGGGGTAAGCCTAATGACAAAGCGAATGACGCTGATGCTGAACATGGTTTAGAAGAAGGTACTATTATCGAAGATGGAGATAATAAATATACTGTTGATAAAGACGGTAATCTTATTGACGATAAAGGTAATATCTTTAAAGCTAAAAATGAAGTTGCTGCTTATCTTAAAGAATTTGAAGTAGAAGATACTAAAGAAGAAAATACTATTGATGTTAAATCAATTCAAGAACTTGTAGGTGTTTCTGTTACTTCAGAAGATGGTAAACCAGTTGCTTTTGAAAATACTCCTCAAGGAGTTGCAAGTTATATTCAATCCGTTATTGATTTAAAACGTGATGAATTTGCCCAAGCTGGTGTTAATAAGTTATTTGAAGATTATCCTATTGTTGGTGATTTTCTTAATTATTATGTTGCAAATGGTAATTCATTTGAAGGCTTTGGTGAACTTCGAGATAGAAGCGGTATTGAAGTAGATGAAAATAATGTAAGTCAACAAGAAGCTATTGTTCGTGAGGCGTTTAAGGAATTTAATCGTCGTGGTAATGTTGATAAGTATATTCAATATCTTAAAGATAGCAATGAACTTTTCAATGTTGCTAAAGAAGAACTTGAAGCTCTTCAGAAAGCTGATAACGAAATGCGTGAAGCTAATGCTAAAGAAGCTATGCGAGTTAAAGCAGAAGAAGAGAAACAACTTGTGGAATTTTGGAATGGAGTTAAAGAATGTATTGATAAACGACAAATTGCTGGTTATCGTATTCCTGAAACTGTTATTATTGAACGTAATGGTAAACAGATTTCTACTACTCCTGAAGATTTCTTCAATTATGTTTATCAAGTTGATGATAAAGGACTTTCTCGTTATGAAAATGATTTAATGAAGTTATCTCCTGCTGAAAGACGCGATGAAGAACTGCTTAAGGCTTGGCTTAAATATACAGGTAAAGGTTATGATAGTTTGATAGAAATGGCTGTTTCTGATAAAGAAGCTAAAAAGTTGAAACTTACTGCTAGTCAACGTAAAACTACAAAAGGAGCTATTAAAATAACTAAACCTGACAGTAAAAAAGACGTTCTGAAAGATGAGCGTTTTGGTTATTAACATAATAGTAAATTTGTAGATGAAAACATTACGTGTTATTGGACAAACTCGTTATGAAGATAGAGGTTATTCTAATGAAGAATCAATTGCTTATCTTCAACTTCAAAAGCCAGAAGAAATTAATAGTTTTCTGACTTATAATTATGGTATGGATGATGACCGTTTTCCTTTAAGTTTTATTACTGAAGGTCAAGGTAGTCGTGGTATTAAAGATGTTACTACTGTACAATGGACTTGGAAAACTATGGGTCGTATGAAGTTTACAGACTTTGTAACTTACTTTAATACTGCTGTTACTAAACCGGGTCAAAATGGTAGTGAATTTGAAGTTCACTTCTCTACTCATTGGTTTATTGAACAACATGGTCTTACTGCTCCTGATGGTGTTACTCAAGTTCGTATTCAGAAAGACTTAGGTGAATCTGCTTATGGTTATGCTTATCTTCTGAAACTTACTTCTCCTAATCCTGATGCTTATGTTGACCCTCAATGGTTGGCTAAAGGTATGTATTGGGCAATGAGTGCTCCTACTGTTTCTGAATCTTATTCTAAAGGTAACAGAAGCAATACTATGGGTCCTGCTGGAATGACTTCTCAACTTGAGTTTTATCGTTATTCTAAAGAAATAGCTGGTAATCTTGCTAATGTTGTTACTAACTATCAATTCCAAAATGATAATGGTGGTACTTCTAATCTTTGGATTAACGAAGAGATGCGACAGTTCAACTTGCACATGAGAGTAATGAACGAAGAACGTTTGTGGAAGTCTGAATATAATCGTTTACCTGATGGTACTATTCCTTTGAAAGACCATGATAATGGTAAACCTATTCCTCATACTGCTGGTATGTTAGAAATTTGTCGTGAATCTAACTACGATACTTATGGTGAAGTTCTGACTCTTAATAAACTTGAACGTACAGTTGGTGATGTTCTTGACCGTGATACTCAAGATGGAGATAAGAAAGTTGTTCTTATGGGTGGTAAAGGATTTATTCGTGACTTTGAAATGGCTATCAGAACTGATGCTAAAGAAAACGGATTTATTACTCCTCTTGGTGAAAAGATGATTCAAGATAATGGTGATGGTCTTTCTTATGGACGTTACTTTAATAAGTATAAAACTCCAGATGGATATATCATTACTGTTATTCATAATGCTTATTTCGATAAGGGTACTGATGCTGAAGCTGCTAAGCAAAATGGTATGATTCATCCTACTACCGGTTTGCCTATTACTTCTCATCAAGCTGCTTTGATTGATATGAGTAATTATAAAGGTAATCAGAATGTTCGTATAGTACGTCAAAAAGGACAGTCTTATAAAGCTAAAGTTATTGAAGGTATGACTGATATTCCTGCTTGCTGGGGATTGCCTAATACTAATCATGCAGCTACTGAAATTGATATGGCTCGTTATGAAGTTAAAGGCTCTATTGGTTTGCAGGTAGATAATACCACTAAGATGTTCTTATTGAAATGTGTATTATAATCATTTAAAAGAAGCTATTTAAGATATGGATTTTAACAAAGTAAATGAAGCTAATAAAGCAGGAGAAAATACTCCTGCTGCTTCTAATATAAATACAGATAAACAGGTTATACCCCCCGTAGAGGATGGAGTAGATAAACAGCCTGCTAATACAGTAGGATTTAGAGATGAAAGTCTTGATGAACCTTATACTGAAAAACGAACTATTACTATTAATTTAGTTACTAATTATTCATTATATCGTAGAGTTAATGATAAAACATTACCTAAACGAATGGATAAGATTGGTAGTTGTGTTCGTAGTTCTCGTACTCTTTCTTCTAATAAAGGTGAGATTGAATCTTATTTTCCTGCTTTAATTGGTCTTGCTCCTAATAATGAAAACTTTATTTCACGGGTTAAGGCTTATCTTAATAATATTAGTGTTTTAGTTGATGAACTAGGTAAAACTTTTGATATTTCTTTCTTTTGGAATCGTAAACGAGATTATCTTCGTTTTAGAGCTGAAGAAGAAGCTATTGAAACTGCTTATATGAATAGTGACCGTAAAGGAGTTAAAGAACTTAGAGAAGCTCTTGAAGCTAAGATTACTAAGTTAAATCTTCTTGAAAGTGAAAAGTATAAATATGGTTATCCTATTGTTCTTGATGATTATCTAATTTATCGTCATTGTTTATTATATAAAGATGTAGCTAAAGATATTGCTCTTATTAATTCTGACCCATCTATTAGATTTTATTTTAAAGATGACCAAAGAGAAGCTGAGCGTCTTGCTAAACATCGTCAGGAAATTAATTCTGCTAAAGGCAATTATGTTAAACTTCTCACGAATAGTGATTTGTTTGATGCTGTATTTATTCAATACTGTGTTGCCAATAATATTAATATTCCTAACGGTATGGCTATGGATACTGTTGATAAACAAACTCATCTTGATAAATTTAGTACAAATGAACCTGCTAAGTTTAATAAACTTTGTAATGATAAAGATATTACTATTAAATCTTTAATTGAGGTTCTTATTTCTCGTGGAGAATTTATCAGAGCAATTCATAATCAGAATATTACTACTCCTGATGGTGAGTTCATTGGTGCTAATGTTAAGGAAGCTGTTACATGGTTTAAAAATCCTACTAATAGTGCTCTTGTTAGTGCTTATAAAAATAAACTTAAAAACATTTGATTATGAACATTGGGGAGATGCACGTGACGTTCAGAGAACTGGCACAACAGATGGGTATGCAGACCGTTCGTGCTATTCTCATGGAAGATATAGATATTTGTCTTAATGCTGCTATAATTGAAAAAGCTAGAAATGTAATAGTAGAAAACGTTGGACCTGTTCCTTATAATGATAAGGTTGCTCGACAAAATGCTTCTATTAGTCCTGTTAATGCTCTTAGAACTTTATACACAGCGGGTACTGTTAACGGCGGAGATATTACAGGTGGTGGAACAGAAGTTGACCCTTATAAAATTAATATTGATAGCAACGGAATAATGCTATATACAGGCTTTCAAGTTAGTTATAATGGCAAGACAATTTATGATTGTAGAATTATTGAAGCTGAAGATTTAGGTCAAACGCTAAGAGATTTCTGTAATCGTGCTGCGAAAGATGCTCCGATAGTTACTATATTTGGAGATGAATCTGGTATCAATGTTGATATATATACTGGACGTAATAATACAGTTAAACCTCAATTAGTTAAATATCTTTATATCAAAGAACCTGCTAAAGTTAAATTTGATGAAGATAGAGAAGAAGATTGGGTTAATTGTGATTTACCTCCTTATTTACACATGGAAATAGTTATGCGTGCAGTACAGATTTATCTTGCTAGTATTGGTGCTACTTCTAATGGAGCTGATAAACAAAGTTAAACTCTAAATTAAATTAAAAATGAGACAGTTTTTGTTAGCGGGCAATGTCGCTTATGGAGCGAGATTACCTCTTGCTGCTGGAGCGGTTGCTTTTACTTATCTTGCTAATGGCGAGGAAACTATTGACGCTAACGGTACTAAGATTACCGATAAGTTTTACATTAATCTTGGTCGTGAAGCAAATGGTCCAGTAGTTCTTCCAGCTTATAAGAAACATCTTACTTTTGTTAAAGGTGTTTATCAACCTGCTACTACTTTCTCTGCTAATCTTACTATCGGAGATGTAAATGCTTATTCTGATTATTCTATTATGATTGTGAAAAAAGGATTAAAGTTCAATGAACGTAATCGTTGGACTGCTACCATTCATACTGGTCTTAATCCTACTGCTAATGATGTAGCAAAGAAATTAGCTAACCAAATTAATAATAATACTGTTGGACATGGCATTAAAGCATCTGTGGCTGATGCTAAAATCACTCTAACTGCTGAGTCTAAAGGTATTGATTATGAAATTCTTGGTGCTGATGAATTAGTTGGTATTGCAGTCACAGTTACAACTCACGGTTTACCTGCTTATGGCGACGCTGCTTATATTACTGATTTAGCTAATAAGGCTGCTGCTGATGCAGGTATTGAATATACTTACCGTGATACTTATACTGAACTGTATCCTGCATATCCTATTAATCCTTTGAAGCAACCTGATAGTGCAGATGCTGGATATACTATCTTCACTCTTCGTTTTGCTGTTCCACGTGAAATGAAAACTAGAGATGAAGTTGTTCATCAGATTGTACAAATAGCGTTCCCTACTGGAGCTACTGCTATTGCAACTGTTGAAACTATCCTTAAAGCTATTGCTACTGAAGAAAAAGCATAACCTATTACCCGACTCGATTAGGTAAATATTAGGTAATATTAATCGAATAGGGGCTATTGGTATTAGCATTAGTGTTGATACTGATAGTCCCTATTCTTGTATCTATAAAAATGGAATTAATTCAAAATGCCTTTGAACAAGGTTTTATTCCCGGTATTGTTATTGTTATTTATCTTATAATTAATAAGATAATTGATAATAACAAAAGAAATCCTTTAGATGATATTGCCAAACTTCTTAACATAGTTACTAGAGATATTATTGAAAAAGATAGAGAAAAATCTAAAGCTGTTATTTCTATTACTATAGTTAATGCAGCTTCGGAATGTGCAAAGTTTGTTGCTTCAACTATTATTACTAATAATGTTAATAATAATCGTGACCAAATAGAATATAACGCTAGACATTTAGTTAATAGTGTTTATTATGATGCTTATTCTAAACTTAATATGTATCGTGGTGATGAAGATTATCTTAGTCATTATATGAAAGAAGAATGGAAAGAAGATATTTATGGTGATATTATAAATATTGTCTATAATAAAAATCTTGATTCTAATCAACGTATTCTTGCGTTTAATAAACGTATTGATATTAGAGTTAATGATTATACTGCTTATATTATTAATAAGGCATTTAAATAAGATGATATTATGATAAGAGGTTATATTAGTAATCCAAAACAGCTATCGAAAGAGATGCAATTACGTATTGCAAGCATGGCTGAAAAACAGGTGAGAATAGCAGAATTAGGCTTCCCATTGAACGAAAAAAATTGGTGCAAACTAACACAAGGGCAAATTTTAATTCAAGCACTAGAAGCCTTAGAATTGCTTTCTGATGAGCAACAAAAATCAATTATTAATTCATACAATAACTTGATGATAGAATGAGTGAACAAATAGATGATAATTATGTTAATGGTGTCTATGTAAAAGCTGATGGAACTGAACAAGTTGAGATTAATCCTCAATATGTTTATATGACTGTTCCTAGCAAATATGTTTGTGTTTATCATAAACTATTAGTTCTTATGGCACAATATGGACTTGATATGCTTAATGATTGTTCTGCTACTTGTAAAGGTAATAATAAAAATATTGTTACTTGTTGGAATATGTTTCAATCTGCTATGGCAGCATATCAACTTGGTCAAGATAAACTTGCTGAAACTCTTCTTAAATATATTAAAGGTCAACTTAATATTATTTATGAAGGTAGTGAACAAGTTCAGTATAGTGGTTCTATTACACTTCCTGTTGATGAAGAAGGTAAAATTCATGCAATAGTTAGTTGTGGAGATGCTCCTAAATTTTATGTTGACCTTGAAACTGGTAAACTTTGGGAGAAGAAAGAAGAAGGTAAAGAATATAATGAAACTTATAGTCTTAGTGATACTGATTATGATAATGAATAACGTGAATGTGTTCCATCCTCTACGGGGGGTCTACACTATGAATTTAGTAAACCTAGAGAACGTATGAAAACAATAGAAGAAGAACTTGGTAAAGTTAGCCTTACTTGTAATGGTCAATGGAATGATAGACCTTATGAAAGACTATGTATAGTTCATGACGGTTTCTATGCTAGCTATATATCTCGTAAAGCTGTTCCTGCTGGTATTCCTTTATCTAATGAAGAATATTGGCAGCCTATTGCTAAACTTCGAGAAGATTTAGTTATTGATTATGAAACTTTCAAGAAAGAAATATTAGAACTTATTGCTGTTGTTCAAAGAGGTCTTAAAGCTGCTAGAATTGTAGTATCTACAATGGAGGATAGAGATGCTCTTACTTGGGAACAGATTGGAGTAGGTTGTGAAGTTTATGTTATTGAAACTAAAAAGAGTTATATTCTTGATGAAATAACTCCTGTTACTAATGCAAAGAAATGGCATCTTGAAGCTGATTCTGAAATTGGTTCTAAATTTGTAGAATCATTTAGTGGTATGTTTCCAAGAGCAATTGCAGAACGTGCAGTTGCTGATGAATTTGGTATTAATATTCAAGATAATTATCTTCGTCGTAATGTTGTAGTTAATTATATGGCACAAGTACTTAAACAGTATTTTGAAGATAATGCTGTTCAAATACTTGAAGGTCAGATTACTCCTGAAATGCTTAGTGAATCTGTTAAACAAATGTTTACTGCTTCACAGATTACTAATGCAGCTGATGAAGAAGATTTAACAGTTGTTGATAATCTTCTTAAATTTGCAGATAAAGACTATAATACAAATGATTATAGTGGAAAGGCTCGTAAATATCTTCGTAAGAATATGATTAGTGGTGTTAATACTCTTACTCAAGATATGATTAACGAGCCTAATACTATTTATATACTTCAATATGATTATTGTTTAGCTGGACAAACTATTGAACTTCCAGATAATAGTATTATTCTTTGGAGAGGTGGTAGAATGTATGATGGTGCAGTTAAATTAAATCAATGTAGACTTCTTAGTAATTATCGTCAAGAAGATATGTTTGATAAAGAATCTATATCTCTTGATGGAAATTGGGCTGTTGGTCAAATACTTTATCATCCTCTTGATTTAGGTGAAGATAATAAACAAGTTGAAATTGTTGGTTGGGGTGGAGCTTATACTAATGATTTTTATTGGTTTTGGGATGGTGAAAAATGGGTAAGTATGGGTTTTGATTTATCTGTATATCTTACTCGTGCTGAATTTGAAGCTTTCTTAGAGAAGTTAAGAGAAGAGATGGAAAAGTTTTATGCTTGGCTTCTTGCAGAACTTAAAAAGATTAATGACCATCTTGAAATTCATGACCAACAAATATCTGAATTACAACAAGATATAACTGATATTAACACTAGAATTAATAATCTTATTACTGAATATAATGCTAAATTTGAAGATATTTATAATAAGATTGGAGATTTAAATAGTAGTATAGAAGGTAGTATTAATAATCTTGAGCAATATATTAATAATAAGATTGAAGAAATTCTTAATAAAATAAACCAAAGTGGCAGTAATATCAGTAATGAGTATAAACAATATTTTGAAAGTAATTATGTATCAATGTTTAAAAATAAGATTAGACCGGGTACTAATATTACTTTTGTTGAAAATGATGATGGTACTATTACTATTAATGCTGCCGGTGGAGGTTCTGGCGGTGGTGGACTAACCGAAGAAGAAGTACGTAATATTATTAATTCTATACTTAATAATTATTATACTAAGCAAGAAATTAATGATATTATTGCTGGTCTTGAAGGAGGCGGTGGTTCTGGTGGAGATGGCACACATAATGTCATGTCTGTTACTCAACTTGGTGAAGCTAGAACAGGTAAATATCTTGTTATGAATAAATTTGCAGATAGCGAAACTAAACCTAGTAGACTTGATGTAGATTTTAATTCTCTCTATACTGATATTAAAAATAAATTAGTTGGAGAAGGATTTGGACAAGGCGGTGGAAGTGGACAAGGTGGTGGAGTTGCTGCTAGTCAAATTCAAGCTTGGATTGCTGCCGTTGTTCCTATTGGTTCTATTATGCTTTGGGATACTTCAACTCCTCCTAATGGCTGGGAAGTTTATACTGCTGCACAAGGACGTTTTGTTATGGGTTATATACCTAATGGTATTAATATTTATAATAATCCTAAACAAGGAAATCTTGATTGGAAAACAGTTCTTGAAAATATTAAAGATACATATGATCCTGCTGCTCCGGGTCATAATGTAAGTGCATATGCATTTTATATTGGTGGTACAGATTTACCTCTTCATCAACATGCTGTTGCTGTTGGTAAAACTAAATCCGGTGATAATAACCATCAAGTTATAGCACCTAGTAACTGGAGATTTATATCAGGTGATTTAAATGGTGATGTTAAAAATGGTTTTCCTTATGGTACTGATAGAAGTCAATTTAATAATCTTGGCATTAATCGTTCTACTAATTGGTATATGACTGGACCTAATATTAGTAATAATGGTGAAATGACTTGGAGTCAAATAAGTGGTAATAGATGGACAGGTGATTATCTTGCTATTAATAAACTTATGCCTACTATTGCTTTACATTATATTAAACGTGTTTCTAATCCGTGGTAATTATGGCTGAAGAAGAAAATGTTTTTGTTGGTACTAATTGTCAATCTTTTGACCCTAGTAAAGTTCAATGTGATAAAGAAGGCAATATGCCAATTCATATACTAAATAAGTATTGTGAAGAAAATGATACTAGATATAATATATATCCTTTAACTGTTATACAAGCTATTTTTGATGGTGTAACTGGAACAAGATTAGATAGAATACTTGCCGCTTGTAATAGTATTTATTTAACTTGGGAAGGTACTTTTGCCGATACTGTTAATAAACTTGATAAAATTTATCGTCGTAAAGGATATATTATAACATATCGTGATGAAACTAATGTTAATTGGACTCAACGATATAATAGTGATGATATTAGTGATGAAGCTTGGACTAATCCTGACAATTGGGAAGGATGGTCTTTTGATACTGTTATTAAAGATTTAGCAGAAGCACTTGAAGAGATATTTACTAATATAGGTGATTATAAAGACTTTCTTGATATTATTACTAGTTTTATTAATGATTTTGTTGTTAATGTATTTAATAATATTAATCACTATCCTAAACTAATTGAAATTATTAAGAATAGTACAGTTGAAAGTTTGCCTATTATTATTAGAGATATATTTAATAATATTAATGAATATCCTGAACTTAAAGAGATATTTAATCAATATATTAAACAATGGACTGAATCTATCTTTAATAATATTTCTTCTTATCCTGCTCTTAATCAATTCATAACTAATGCTATTAATTCTCATGTAGAAACTACTATTGGTAATATATTTAATAATATTGATAATTATCCTGCTATTAAAAATCTTATTATTACTAATACTGTTAACAAAGTAGTTGATATATTTAAGAATATTGGTCAATATCCAGAATTACAAGAAGCTATACAGAATAATATTAATGAACGTGTTGATTATATATTTAATAATATTAATAATTATCCTGAACTTATTGGTATTCTTTCTGATTTAGTTTGTAATTGTATTAAGAATATATTTGCTAATATTAATAATTATCCTGCTCTTGTTACTTGTATTAATAATGCTGTAAACAGTAGAACTGAATATATATTTAATAATATTGATAGATTTCCTATTCTTAAGAATCTTATTGAAACTAAAGTAGAATCTAGAGTTACTTATATATTTGAAAATATTAATAGTTTTACTGAATTACTTAATGTTATTAAAGGTAATATAGAAGATATATTTGATAATATTGATGACCATACTAATCTTAAACTTGTAATTGAAAATAAAGTTGAATCTACAGTTGAAAAGATTCTAACAAATATAGATGATTATCCTATCATTAAGGAAAAGATAACACAGTTTTGTAATGAAGCTATTGAAGCAAAAAGAGGTGTAGCAAATGGTATTGCTAGTCTTGATGGAGATGGTAAAGTCCCAGCAAGTCAATTACCTAGTTATGTTGATGATGTTCTTGAAGGATATTTTATTGATGATACTCATTTTGCTGAAAAATATGTTGAAGATGCTCCTGTATATTATACTCCTGAAAAAGGTAAAATTTATGTTGATATAAGCGAAGGTACTGAATATAGTGGAAAAACTTATCGTTGGTCTGGAACTAAATATGCAGTTATATCTGAAACTTTAGCTTTAGGTGAAGTTACAGGTACTGCTTATGATGGCGGTAAAGGTAAGAAAACTACTGATATTGTTAATAGTTTACCTAAATATATTCCTAGTACACAAATTAAATTATTTAGGTCATCTGGTGGAAATATCATAATTGGTTCACATCATTATGAATTTAATAATACAACAAATGTTTATGAAAGTAAACCTTTCAATGATGGTATAACATTTCCTATTGTTAGTAAAACTGAATCTGGAGTTATGTCTGCTGCTGATAAAGTTAAACTTGATGAAACTTTACCTAATCAAATTACTGAACTTAGTAATAATGTTTATACTAAAGAAGAAATTAATAATAAGTTTGATAATGTACCAACAGTAGAAAATACTTATACTAAAGCGGAAGTTGATAAAGCAATCGCTGATGCTATTAAGGCTTTAGTTCCTGATGGTTATGAACTTGTTATCAAAAAGAAAACAACTTAATATTAATTATGGTGGTGCTGAATAAGTGCCACCATTTAAAGTTTATAAAGTTATGCAAGATATTAATCAACAATTATATGAAAGAAAAGATACTCCTCAAGAATTTATTCCTGTTTACAGTGCAGTTGTTACTGTTTCTGATAATATATATACTTATGGAGAAAAAGAATTTACTTGTGATAAAACTTTTGATGAAGTAAGAGAAATATTATTAAAAGGTGGAGGTATTATTGCTACTGATGATTATGATAATAGAATTAATTTTTATGAGATTATTGTAAATAAAGAATATATCAGGTGTGATGTTACTTATTATTATAATAATAATAATAATATTGAAAAAATTATTTTATCATGGGATAAAAATGCAGGAACTAAAACTATTAATACTAATACATTTATAAGTAAACTTTCGTTTATTAAAAGTTATAATATTGGAACTATAATTACTAAAATACTTTATAGTGCTACTAATGGAGAAGTATTAACTGCTATAAATTCTATATTTATTAATTTTGATGGATTTACTTCTGCTATTAATAAACCTAATTCTATATTTTGTGATGATAACGGAAAATATAATGTTAGAATTAGTGGTAGTGTAGTTGTAATAGTATGGGATGCAGATACGTATATAGGGCATGTTACTATTGATAATACAGGAGCTTATACTTATAATACTATTCAAATAGTTGACCAAACTCTTTATAGATTATCTAATCTTACTATTGAACCAATAGTTAATCCTAAAATATGGGTTGGTACTGCTACTCAATATGCAGCTATTGCACAAAAAGATAATAATACTACTTATATAGTTAAATCGGATGCTTAAATTATGGCTATATATCAAGGAAATATTGGAATACATGATATTAAACTTGGTAGTATAGATGTATTTGAAATATATCAAGGTTCTAAACTTGTTTATCCAGAGAATACTGAAATTACTATTACGTTTAAATTAAATGTTTCCGGAACTGTTACTATTAATGGTTATACTCCTGTTATAAGTGAAAATAATACTAAATTTGTATTTACTATTCCTGTTAAGACTGATTATACTGCTAATATTACTGCTGAACATTATAAATCTCAAACTATTAGTGGTAACAGTGGTTATTTACCTATAACTCATAATGTAGAATTAGAATGGGAACAAAGATTTATATCTTATACTGTTACTTTTCCTACTGATGGAGTTAAAGTTTTATTTGATGGAATAGAAAAAGGAGTTATAACTAATGGTAAGTTAGTTGTATTAATTGATGATACAGAAGCTAAAGATAGTTATACTGTTACGTTTAAAGGTAGTAAAACTAGTATATATGATACTAGTACATTAACAGTAGTTGATAGTGCTATTGCAAATACAGGTGGAAGTTATGATTTAAAACTTCCTACTAGTTCTGTTAAAAGTGGATATAAGAGAACTGACTATGCATCCTCCACGGGGAGTATAACCAAGGGTTCTACTTATGCTGGAACTTGGATTGAAACTGTTGTTAATCTTACTGCTAGCTTTACTAGTTCTACTACTTTAGGTAGTATAAGTAATAATGTACTAACTATACCTAATAATGAATCTACTAATACTAAAAGTGGAACTTTAACTGTTATATTTACTTTAGAAAATAAACAAACTAAAGAAGCTAGTGCTGTTTTAAATCAAGCTGCTGGTTCTAAAGTTTATACAGATTGGGTATTAGATTTACAAACTGATGGAACTAGTGTTGAAGCTAAAGGTGGTACTAGAACAGTTACAGCTAATATTGCTCGTAGAACTTATAAATGGAATAACACTGGTACTGTTTATAGTGAAACTGCTACTCCTACTCTTAGTATTAGTGGTAGTGCTAGTCTTAGTGGAAATTCAATAATATTTACATCAAATGAGAGCGTTTCAGCCCGTTCTGCGATACTTACCGCTAGTTATGTAGGATTGTCCAAAACGGTTACGATAACGCAGCAGGCAGGCGCAAAAGTGTATTCAGCGTGGTCTGCTTGGACTGTTTCTATCTCGGCAAGCACGCAAACGATAGCTGCAAGTGGGGGAACATCAACAATAACTACTAGTGCTAGTCGTTCTAGAACTTGGACTTGGAATGGAGTTGGAACTACTCATACTGATACTGAAACAGGTACACCAACGCTTAGTGGAACAGCTACAGGTTTTACTTTAAGCGGTACTACTGTTACTGCTAGTAATAATGAATCAACAAATAGTAGAAGTATAAATATTACTGCTACTCATTCAGGTGTTACTAAGTCTATTACAATTAGTCAGAGTGCTGGAAGTAAAGTTTATGGTAGTTGGTCTAAATGGACTATTAATAAGAGTTCAAGTGGAACTACTATTGCTGCATCTGGTGGTAGTGGTACTGTTAGTGCACCTACTGCTATACGTACTAGATCATATACTTGGAATGGAATAGGAACAAGTTATACTGAACAAGGAACTGGTACTCCAACTTTAACTAAACAAAGTGGAGATGGTAGTTTTAGTGTAAGTGGTACAACAGCTACTGTTAGTTATGGTAATAATACAACAACTAGTAGTAAATCTACAGTTGTTCGTGCTACTATGGATACTGAATATGTTGATACTACTTTTACTCAATCTGCTGGTAGTAAAGTATATGGAAGTTGGTCAATATGGAGCGTATATTGTAATGCTAGTAGTTTTACAGTTTCTGCATCTGGTGGTTCTGTTACTATTTATAGTGGTGCTTCTAGAAGTAGAAGTTGGACATGGAATGGGGTTAGTGGTTCAGGTGGAACAGAAAGCGAAAGTGGTACTCCTACATTAAGTGCTAGTGGTAGTGGTTCTTTAAGTAGAACTACATTAAGTTATGGTAATAATACTTCTACTAGTTCTAGAACTACTAGAGTTACTGCTTCTTATGGTGGTTCTTCTAATTACTGTGATATTACTCAATCTGCTGGTAGTAAAACTTATAGTAGTTGGGGAGCATGGAATATTACTTTAACTGCTAATCCTATAACTATAGCTGCTGCTGGCGGTAATTCTACATTATCTACATCTGCTACTAGAAGTAGAACTTGGCAATGGAATGGCACTGGAACTACTTATACAGAACAAGGTAGCGGTACTCCTACATTAAGTAAAGTTAGTGGAGCTGCAACATTAAATAGTAAAACTGTTAATTATGGTAATAATACTTCTACTAATTCTCGTAGTTCGGTATTTAGAGCTACTATAGATAGTGCTACTAAAGATATTACTATTACTCAATCTGCTGGTAGTTTAGTTTATCAAAATGTAATATATCATACTACATATTATGGAACTGGTCCAGATACCGGTGTTGATAGTACCACTTATCCTAATGTATGTGAAATTGATAAGGATATATCTTCAAAAGGAGAATTAATATATGTATATTATAAGATATATACTACTCAAAAATATACTTGGAATGGAGTAGAAGGAAGTGGCGGTACTACTTATAAATATTATACTGCCAGTGATATTGTAGCTATTAGTAAAGTTAATTGTGATGTACTAGTTGATAATGACAGTACAGTAGGTGATAATATGATAGCTTTTGGAATACAAGTTTTATCTAATTCTTCTACTAGTAGTAGAACATGGTATGTTGAATGGAGATGGCTAGGTTCACAAAATAATACTACTAGAGGTACTCAACAAGGTAGTCCTGTAGTTGGTCGTTTTTGCATACAAAATAATAATTTTACTACTACTAATGTTGCATTACCTGTTTATATAAATAGTATAAATGTAGATACTATATATGATGGAGAAACAACTTATAATAATATTACTAGTAGTCCTGTTCATGTTTATGTATATATTCCTACTAATGTTAGTACATTTTATTCTGGTAAATTACAATTTTGGTTTGAACATGAAGATGGTAGTGGTGATAAATATAACTGTAGTTTAAGTAATTATAGTATAGTTAGTGGTATTAGTATAAGTAATAACGGCACTATTATTGGTGTTAATTCTAATACTACTATTTCCGGTTTTACTATACTATGTCAATTTATTATGACTTCTAATAATATAGTATTTAATATAAGAGTTCTAGTTGAAGTATGATGAAAATATTATTCAATATAACAATGTTAGTGATAACTATATTGTTTATTTACTTATTAAAATTATTCAAATTAATTATATAGCTATGAATGATAAACAATTATATGAAAAACTAAGTCAGAATAATTATGATAAAGTATTTCCTATTACTTATCTTCAAAATATTCTTGATAAAGATACAAACAATAATTTAACTGTTGTTCTTTCTAGATTTAATCATCTATGGATTCCATATCAAGGAACTAGAGTTAACACTCGTAAAGCTGTACCTGCTATATTTAGACGTAATAGTCTTACTATAAGTTATTATGACGCAGAACATAATATATCTGTAACTGAAAGTTATATAGGTAGTAATATGCAAGCTGGTGTTGAAGCTAGTTGGGTTTCTGATGATAATTGGACTAAAATTCTTAGTGAAAAATATCTTGAAGAAAGTGGAGCTAAAATTCCTATTGCTGATGGTACTATTGATTGGGATATGCTTAATGAAGCTCTTAAACAAATGATTGCAGGAGATGGTAAAGTTAATATTATTAATTATCCTGATGAAGAAGATATTACTATTAGATTAAGTCCAGGTTGTTGTAATGTTAATCGTCTTAGTCTTAAAGATAGACCTTATGAGCCTGAATATAAAAGTGGCAAAGGATATAAAATAGTTCGCAAGGTCTTACTCCCCGTGGAGGATGATGCAAGTAATGCAGAACAGCTTTTATTTGATGGTTTTCTTGATGATACTTATTGTGAACAATATGGTCAAATAATTCTTAATATTGATAAGTATGAAGTTATTAGAACAGATTTAGGTAATACTGCTGGTATTTATTATGATACATATCATAAATTATTTGTTCTTAGAGTTAATACTATTCATGATGGAGTTGGTTTTTATAATTATTATACTAGATGGACTATTGTAGAACCTACTGATAGAGTTCATCCTCTACGGGGGGTCAACACTCCTGTTTATGGAAATAGTGAAGATTATAATATTTATAACACTTGTCTTTCTGATGAACGTCCAAGACTTGGTATTATATATGTTAATTCAGTAGATAATATTAAATATTATTTTAATGAAGAAAATCTAGTTCAAGTTAAGAATAATATTTATCTTAATTATAAAGCTGTTCTTACTCAAGATATGGTTAACGAAGAAAATACTCGTTATATTATTCGTTATGCTTTTGATTTAAGTGGTAAAACTATTACAATGCCTACTGGTTGTGAACTTGTATTTGAAGGTGGTATTATAGAAAACGGTACTATTGATTTGAACAAATGTAAACTTACAGGTATGGTTGGTGAAGAATCTGAATATCTTCCTAATGTAACTTGTAGTAATTGGGCTAAAGGTCAGATTGAATATCGTAATGGAAAGATTTGTTATTGGAATGGTACTGAATGGAGAGTAATGGGAGATACTTCTTCTATGGAAAGTTATACTAAAGAAGAGATTAATAATATGTTTAAAAATTATTATACTAAATCTGAAACTTATAATAAAGAAGAAGTTAATAATTTACTTAATAGATATGTTACTAATGATACATTTAATAACTTTAAAGAAGAAATAAATCGAACTATTACTAATAGTGTTAATCTTGATAAGATTCAAAAAGCTATTAATGATGGATGTGGAGTTAACATGACTATGCCTAGTGCAAATAGTAATAAACTTAGTCTTCCAATTTGGACAGGAACTGCTACCCAATATGCAACTATTACCCCGGTTGCTGGAATGACTTATAATATTATTGATGAATAATGAGTTTAACTCTTGGACGTCAAGGAGGAATTGCTAAACCTCTTAAGAAACGAACAGTAGGTCAAATTAATATTGCTCATGTTTATGATGGTGCTAATCATATTTGGTCTACTTCTGTTATTCATTTTAGTGATTTTACTAGTGTCCAACTTAGATATATTTGGGGTAGTGATGATGGTAGAGATTTGGATACTAAATCATATTATGTTAATTCTCCTATTGATAGTTTAAACTATGTAGCTGTTGGTTGGTCTTGGAATTTAAGTCAAATTCCTTATCTATATTGGGGTGGCGATAATACTGACTCAGGTGCTGAGTGTGTTATGTTTAATATTGAATCTATGATTGACCTTGAAGATAAAATGCCTGATATAATGAAAATGAATCTTTGTGCTAATTGGTTTGGAAGTTTGAGTAGAGGTCATGTTACTGTTGAATGTACTGCTTATAAAGGTGGAGTTATTGTTCATGCTTGGCAATTAAAGAATCATGAAATTGATGTTGATAATAGAGGAATGTTTATTTTTCCTTTGGCTGATGGAACTATTAATATGCCTGATGGGCATGGCGGTTATAAAGAATGTTGGTATGGTGAAGTTATTAAAAGAGTTGCTAAATCTAATAATGAAATAAAATATTTTAGAATTAATCCTGTTAATGATAAAACTATTGGCTTAGATAATATTAAAATAATTCGTCATGGCGGTGGTTATATTCATCGTGATGGTTATTGTTGGTATGAAAATCAACCTAATGATAAATATAAAGTTTGGAATAATCAAGTTAATACAACTGGTACTCCTTTAATTCTTGATAAACCAACTCTTAATATAACTAGTGATGATAATTATAGTTATGAATATCATACAGTTTTGTTAAATGAAGATAACACTGTTTATAATGATAATTATACTGATAACTATAAATTTAGATTTGGTTTTGTTGCAGGTAATTCTGAATTTAGAGGACAACAAACTATTCAATGTTATGTTGGTACACAAGGTGGTAAAGCTGATGATGGTAAGACGTCAATAGGTGAAATAAAATATACTAAACTTAACAAAATTGGTGAATTGACAATATATAGTCCTATTGAAAGTTAAATTAATGTTAATTACCAAACAAAAAAATAACGGTTTAAGTGCTATAGATTATGTAGTTCAAACTACAAGTATTAATCTATTTTTTTAACTTAAACCTTAATTTATTATGCAAGTAATTGAAAAAGTGAAAGTTGTTCCAGAAGGCTATAATGGTGCTGGAATGAATTATGACGGTTGTAATCGTCGTGATGTAAACGGTAAAGCTAATGCAGGTTTAACTCTTGGTATTATCGGTACTGCACTTGGTGCTTGGGCTTTGTTTGGTAATCGTCGTTCTGTTGGTGCTAGTATTTTAGGTGGCGCTGGTGGTGGAATGTTAGGTGATGGCTCTACTAATATTAACGTACTTGGTGCTACTGCTGGTAGTGGAAGCGGTGCTCCTACTGCTTTTCAAGCATGGGAAAAATCTTGTGAAGATACTTTAGCTCTTCAAGGTGGTCTTTATCAATGGGCTTTGACTCAACAGAATCAACGTTTTGAAGATAGAGAACGTCTTAATAGTGAATTGTTTGGTGTTTATATTGACGGGCGTAATCGTACTGATGCTCTTATTGAGAAAAATAACACTGACCATTTTAATCTTTACAAATATACTCGTGACGCTGATGATGATATCCGTAAAGAGTTATCTGATTTGAAAGCTGAATTGGCTGTTACTAAAGCTATTCGTCCTTATCAAGATAAACTTATCCAATGCGAAATGGAAAAGATGTTTACGGCTGGTATCAACTATACTGATAGAAAGACTTGTAATGTTATCTATGGTGTAGTTACTCTTCCAAATGAACCTACTGTTACTGGTCTAGTTGGACGTAATGCTTGTGGATGTTTACCATGTGGTTTTACTCAACCTGCTAGCGGAACTCCTGCTCAGTAATATTACTAAGTTTGATTAAGAACATAAAATTGAAAGAGATATGATACCTGTTACTCAATTCATACTAGGTAATAGTGACCCTTTACTATACCCTAGTGAAAAAATGACTAATAGCATTGATGAACAAATTGCTTTTCTTCAAAGTCAAAAACAAGCAATTAATGAAGCTTATCGTCGTAATGCTATTCCTAATGCAAATAATGGTACAACTCAAAATCAGCAAGTTCCAACTCAAGGAATTTGGGATGCTATTGATGCTGAAATTGCACCACTTACACAAGAACAACAAAATATGCTTCTTAGTAATCAAGATTATGTAAATAACCATAATGCTTTACAAAGTATGGTTCAAGCAGAAGTTCTTAATTTAGTTAAAGGAAAAATCGAAGCTAGTGCTGATGGCAAGCATTTACTTGAAGAACAACTTAAACTTGTTAAGTTACTTAAAAGTAAAATTGTTGAAGTTACTAACAAAGAAATGGAATTGTTTAAAGCTTTTAAAGAAGCTAGTAAAACTAATCCTAATTTAACTTATGAAGAATTTTTAAAGAAGTAATATTATGGTTGAAATTGGTAATGTTAAAGAGGTTATTAAAGATTATATTGTTAAACAATTAGTATCTATGGGTGAAAGTTCTCCGGCTATAAGACTTTTAATTCCTTTAGCTAAAAGAGCAATTACTAATAATATTGATAGTTTTGACAAATTCTTAAAGCCTATTGCAGATAAAGATGGTATGATTGATATTGAAGGTATATTTGATGAAGAAATGGAAATTATTAATAATATTGATAATTTTGATTTTGATATACCTTTCATTGGTGGCGGTAATATTTCTAAAGGTATTATATCTCTTGAAGTTCCTTATGTGAATAAAATTGTTGCTCTTAATCAAACTGATTTAGAAGTTTTAAAAGAATCATTAATCAGTTTAAAAACAAAGTAATATTATGAGAGAAATGCCTTACATTGAACCTTATCGTATTGACGGTCGTCGCGATGGTGGTCGAGGTATTCTCGATGAATTTCGTGAATTTCTTGATGCTCGTGGAGGACGTGGCGGTAGAGGTGGTAGAAGCGGTCGAGGTGGAATGAGAAATCGTATTGGTTATGATACTTATGATACTTATGGTCGCCCTAGTCATAAAGATAACAAAGAAGAAAAGATTTTAACTATGCTTATGAGCGGTGGATATAATGACGATGGCTATCATTTTGATGAGTATGAAGCTAAAGAAGTTGTAGAACAAATGTATCATGTTAAAGACAATAAGAAATATATTGGTGAAAAATATGATATGAATAAAGCTCATGAGATTTGTGAACGCTATAAAGAAGTATTACCTAATGATGTTGAACCTTGTGATGTTTATGTTGCAATTAATGCTCAATATCATGATTATGCTAAATTATTTGAAGAATGGTTTGGTGGTAATATAGATAATAAAGTGTTTGAAAGTGCTATTACATTTTGGTTTAAAGATGTAGATTTTGATGGTGATAAAGTGTGGGAATATTTTCACATGAATAACTAATCATTATTGTAAAACTGTAAAAGGGAATTATCTTCTGATAGTTCCCTTTTTTATTTATCTAAATTTTAGTATGGACAAATTTATTGATGTAATTGTAGATGGAATCCTTAGTAATTTTGATTTTGGATTTATGTTTATTGTTAATGTTCTAACTTATATTATTATTAAAGTTATTGATTACTTTAATGGTGATAATAAAGTTCCTACTTGGCAAAAACGATGTGTATTAGTTATAAGTATTGCTGCTATGGCTGGTATTTATATTGCTGCTGGATATGATAATGCTATTATGCTTGTTAATAGTGCTGTTCTTGCTCCTGTGTTTTGGAGTTGGGTTGTTAGTCCTATTCTAAAGAAACTTGGAGTTGGCTATAAAGATATTGATAATACTATTGGTTAAGATTGTATGAGATTGATTAGCTAGGTTTGATTGACTAATTCAAGCCTGCTCCATCCTCTACGGGGAGTATAGCTTGCCAAATTTGGCTAGTTTTAAGCCTAGCTGATTAGTTATACACGATTGAATAAAAGTCTTGCTATGAGCCTAAAAAGTGGCTCTATGAATGTACATAAATATTTACAATATTAAATTTTAAAATAGTAAAGTTATGAGAGTTATTAAGACTAAACATTTTCCTTTTAATGGTTATAAAGCTATTAATATTTTTGGTATTATATTTACTAAAGGAGAATTAAGTAATAAAGAACTTAATCATGAAGCTATTCATACAGAACAAATGAAAGAGATGTTATATATCTTTTTCTATATATGGTATGGTGTTGAATATCTTATTATAAGACTATTTCATATTAAACAACATGATGCTTATAAAGATGTAAGTTTTGAAGAAGAAGCTCATATTAATGATGATAATCTTAATTATATTAGTAAACGTAAACATTATACTTGGACTAAATATCTAGGTATTAATAGTTCTAAAACTGCTTAATTAAAAAATGTTAATAATATTGTTAAACTACTTGTTATTAATAATATAATTTATATTTGTAACAAACTAAATTCTAAAGATATGGAAGATGATAAAAGAGTTAATTATAAGTTAGATGCTATTAATAAACTTATTAATAATCTTAAACTTAGTATTTCTGGTAATAAAGAACATAATGAGCTTGGAGAAAATAATGTTATAGTTAATCTTGATGAGATTAGTCAAAAGATTACTGAATTACATGAAATGGTTAAAGCTGAATTTGATGAGTTTGAAAATCAACATAAAAGTGAATCAGATGAAACTCAAACTCTTCTTAATAGTCGTTTTGATAAAGTTGATGCTAAATTAGATAGTATTAAAGCTGCTGTTGATAGTATGAAAACTACTATTGGTAATAAACTTGATACTGTTAATTCTACTATTAATAAAGCAAATACAGATATAGTTGCTGCGATTAATGCTATGAAAGCTAGTAATGATACTAAAAACTATGCTATAATTGCTGCTCTTCAAGGACTTGTAACTAAAGTTAATCGAAATACTAGTAATATTAATTCTCTTGATGGTAGAGTTGATGCTCTAGAACAAGCTTGGTATGAATTTTAATTTAGTAGAAATGTATAATGGCTTGTTAAGATTTAATAAGCATATACTAAATGAACTTGCAGAAGGACTTAAACATTTACCTAATTTGGATGGAGTATCTAAAGGAGATAGTTTAATTATTAATGAACAAGGTAATCCAGCTTAGGGTTCTGCTGCATTTATTCCTACTTTTGAAAATGCTGCTTATGGTATTGAATGGACTAAAGATGATAATGATATAATCAGAATTGGTAATGCTAAATTTCATAGAGAAATAATCCTATTGTACAAACTTATTGGACTGCTGAACATAATATTGGTAATGGTAGTACTAATGGTGACCATTATGAATTAGGACACTTTAATGCAGATGGAAGTAATTTAAGTACTTATCCTGCTGTTTATCGTGGTATTCTAAATTTCTTTGGTGATATATGGACACTTATTAGAGATGTAGTTATTATAAATCGTAACGCAAATTATAATAGCGTTTATCTTCTTAAAAAAAGGTGTTAATCATTCTGATATTACAATAGATAATATTCAAGATAAATGTTATTTTATAGGTGACCAAGCTAATACTAATAATTTTATTACTGAATTTGATTTTAGATTTGGTCCTTATTTTGTTCCTAATAAAATTGGAACTAATAAAAAAGCTGACTATAATTGGATAAGAGGTAATAACGGACAAGATACAGATAAAGTTGTTCGTGTGCTTCTGCTTGGCAGTTGCGCTTCTGACGGTTCTGCGGTTGGCTCTGGTGGCTTTGATTCTCTTTGGATTCGTCAGGATTCTTCTGCTCTTGTCGGCTTCTTTACCACAGTTAAACTTGATTAAATAAGTCCACGTGGAACTGTTGCTAGGAGTAGTTGGTTAATTAATTTGTTTCTGTTTTTGCATTTCTCGATACTACTCCTGCAACAGTTTATTATAATATTAAATATAATAAACTTAAAACATAATATATTATGACTAAAGATAAACTTAAAGATGATATTATTAGAACTATATGTTGTTTAAATAGTGATATATCTAATAAAGATAGAAAATTATTAATTGAATTATTAAATTCTATTGTTGATTATACTAATAATACTGAACTTGAACAAAAAGTTAAAGTTATAGAACAAAAGCATAACGAATTAGCTGAAACAGTTAATGAACTTAAAACTAAAGTTGAAACATATTCTAATAAGATTAATGAACTTGAACAAAGAGTTCATCAATTAGAAAACGCAAGTCAATCTTAACATGGCTAGTCTTAATCAATTAGTTAGTGAATTTGCTCATGCTGTTGGCAATCCTAATAGTATTCCTCTTAGACGTAATCTTCGATATGCTATTCTTCATGGTCGTAATGAACTAATTCGTAAAAGTTATGAAAATCATAAATATGTTGATAAAGGCTTGCAACAACGTATTCGTGTTTCTATTGTTAATGTTCCTGATGGTGATTTATATAATAGTCAAACTCTTGGACTTCCTGCAATTAAACGTACTAAACAAGAAGTTCCAAAGCCAGTTAGACTTATTAATAACTTACCTTTCCAATCAATTAGAACTACCGGACATACTGGGATAGAAATACCATTTGCAAAAGAAGCTAGTGCTAAATTTTATCATTATCTTGCAGGTATGTGTAATCTTCCTGTTTATGATTATATTAATGGTTACATTTATTTCTTTAGTAATAATAAAGATTGGTTTCAAAATATAGGTTCTATTATTATTGAATCTCCATTTGAAATTCCTTATCTTATTCCTACCGAAACTGTTGAAAAAGCTAAAGATGTAAATTATGACCCTATTGATGATGAAGCTAAATACGATGATGATGAATTTCTTATTCCTGAAGATATGATTGGAGCTCTTAAAGAGATTGTATTTAAACGTAATCTTATTGAAGTTCCTCGTCAAACAAATGAAACTCCTATTGATAATTTTGTAACTAGATAAATTATGATTAAAGATATAGATATTAGTCATTATTATAAAAAGTTTATTGAAACTTCTAATGACGATATGGCAAAATATAATAAAGAACTTGAACTTATAAATAAGATGAAAGCTGATTGCCGTGCTTATATTAAAAGTAAAAATCAAGTTATTAAAGATGATTTAAAAATTAATCTTAATGAATATGGGTTTCAATTTCTTAATGATAATGTTGAATTAATTAATAAGTTAGAGCAATTAATTAATAATCAACTTAGTTATACAGTTGGAGAAAGACGTATTGTTCTTCTCCAACTTTTGCGTTATTGTAACTTAGCTAAAAAAGCAAACGATTATATTGTTGCTCTTAAACTCGCTACAAGACGTTCTGAATTAAGTCTTTCTGATTATAAAAAGTACATTCATAGGTATTATAGTTATGGTGTTCATAAATGTGTTCTTGAAGGCTATGCTTATCATTTTAAATATGAGATTGGTGATTTAGTTATTAATTTCTGGAGATATAGAGATAAACCTAGAGATACTTATGTTGATTGGAACGCTACTAGACTTAAAAAACAAGAAATTATTGATGCTGGTCTTAAACCTTATGATAAAGAAGAAGCAGAAATATATAAAATTCGTGGACTTAAGTATGATGGTATTCCTTATGTAGTTTATAAAACTAATAAAGAGTTTTATGAAATACAACTTATTAATAATGGAACTCATAGTTATAGTGCTATTAAATTTAAGTATGCTAATTATATTAATAGAGAGCTTCGTGGTAAAGATGCTAAACAACTTAATTCTGAATGTAAAACTGTTGATGATATTTTTAATCTTAAATTAGGATTAAGAAGTAAACTTCTTGTTTATCTTGAACGAGAACCTAATGCTCCATTTAAATATATTAGAAATGTTAATCAACAAAAGTATGAACGTGGAGCACATAATAATGGTAATAAAACTAGATATAATGATAAATAAAGTAATGTAATTGAACGTTCCGCTTCGCTCCACTCAACTCCCCGTGGAGGATGGAGATACATCTTGAACTAATTCTAGCTAATACTAATCATACTCATCCTCCACGGGGAGTATCCACTAATGATTTTGCTAATCTTTTTAATGCTGAACTTATTAATATTGCTATTGTATGTATATATATAAGATAGGGTTAACATTTATTAATCGCTGATACTCAATAAGTTAGAAGAAAAAATAAAAAAAAGTTACGCCACCCATGGCGTGTTTAACACTTATTTTAACTAAAATATCGCCACCGGAGGTTGAATTTTCGTTATATTGATAAAGTTGCTAATCATTAAACAAATAAAGGTATGCCTGAATTTAATTTTAAAAGTCCTGTTGTTACTCGTAAAGTTCGTGAAACGGAAATTATTCTTGAAGAAGTAATTCCTAGTCCATTTTTTGTTGAAAAAGAACTTAAAGATATTAATATTGTTGAAGCTGAAGCTTCTAGAATAAAAATTATTCAAAGTTTTTATGAACGTAGAGGATATGCTCAAATAAGTACTGATTTACTAAATTATATTACTAATAATGCAAAAAGTGTAGTTATTATTAAACTGATTTGTTATATTGCTAAAACTATTAAGTTTAATTCTAATAAAATTATACTTAAAGAAAATGATGAAACTAAGAAGATTTGTTCATTTATTCATCTTCATAGATATATTAAAGAACTTGAGATAAATAATATAATTCGTAGAACTACTAAACAATCTGTTTATGTTGTTAATCATGAAATGATATTTAAAGGTAGTTATTCTGATTTTATTAAAGTTTATCTTGACATATATAAAGAAATTGGTATTATGCTTGATGCTGATGGTAGAGTTATTCTTGATAAATCTATAAATTATGGCAAACAATAAAACTATTACAATAGAACATATTATTGCTAAACTCGATAATGATTTCAATCCTGATGGAAGTGATTGGATTCCTAGAGTTCCTGCTTGGTGTGTTGATGCTATGAATGAACTTAAAGTTCTTCGTAAAGTTGATAAGAAAATGAAACTAACCGTCATTAATAAGATAGCTAAAAGTAAATGTTGTCTTATTGATGACGGTCTTAAAGTATATGATAGTAATGGTTGTGAAGTACCTAGAGCTGATACTAGTAAATATAGATGTGGTGATACTGAATCTACTCCATCCTCTACGGGGGGTCAAGCGGAGGACGAAAGTCCGGAGCGTGCTACTAATAAAGACTATCTTGGTATGCCCGATGATTGTTGTCCTAATGGTTCTAGAACTAGAGAAGTTATTGATACTGGTAAAGTAGGATGTAATCCTGTTGTTTATACAGTTCATAATAATACTGAATGTCCAAGATGTCAGCATGAAGTTCATTCTCATTGTCAGACCCCCCGTGGAGGATATGATAAGTCAAATCATAATTATATTCTTATTGGAGGTAATACTATTGAACTTAATTTTAATGATACTTGTATAACAGTTGTTTATAAAGATATTGAAACTCAATATAGTGATAATTATCATTGTGAAATTCCTGTTATACCTGCTAATGGTAAATTAATTCAAGGTCTTACTTATTATTGTATGGCTCGTATGCTTATGAGAGGATATAAACATCCTGTATTTAATCTTTCTGCTAGTCAATATGGAACTAATCCTTTCTATCTATGGGAGAGTATGAAGAAAGATATTAAGACTAGTATTTTATTAGATGAACAAAGTGATGATGATAGTGGTTGGAATGAGTTCTTTTATAACTTTACTTTTCCTAAATAATTATGAATATACAAAAGAAACTTAGTCTTAATAAACATCCCGGAGATTGTGTTCCTTATTCTTTAGTTGCTGCTAAAAATATTAAGATAAGTAATGACGATAGGATGATTGTTAATGAAGAAGGACTTGAAGATTGTAGTATAATTGCTAATAGTATTCATGAAGACGGTATTAATAATTTTAAAATAGTTGGTGTTATTCCTACTAGTACTGAACTTATTTTATTTGTTATTAATGTAGATAATAATGAATCTTATATTTATAGATATAATGAAGAATCTTCTAGTTGTTATAGAGTAAATAGTAATTGGAAATATAATGGTGGTAAGATTAAAGGAACATATACTTATAATGTTAAAAATCATCTTATAGTAGCTATTGCTGAAAGTGATGCTTCTATTGATGTTCCTCTTAAAACTATTAATATTGATTTAGATTCTGACCGTCCTGATTCTGAAATGTCTGTTATTCCACAAGTAACTTTATCTACTATTAGTGGTTTAAATTATGTTAGTGGTGGAGCTTATAAAGGATTTTATTTTCTATTTATTCGTTATAAAATTGATAAAACTAATTATACTAAATGGTATAGTATTGGATTTCCTATTTTTAATGATGTTATAATTCCACAAGTTATTAATAAAGTTTGTTTTAGAAAAACTAATGTTTATGAACCGAAAGATGAACCAAATGGTTATTGTTATGGTAATACTGATTCATTTAGTGATTCTAAAGATATATGTAATCAAACTTTTGAAATAAATATTAGTGGAGGTCGTTCTGGTCTTTATCAACTTGGTTTTATTGTATGTAAAAAAGATAGTACTCAAGCGTTTAGAACAGATGATTTAAATAATAATATTTTTAAATTTAGTAGAGATGTTCTTGTTGAATATAATGTTGCTAATTTAACTACTGACTATTATAATTATTATAATGTTGGTAATATCATTAATTATAAGAATAGAATATATATTGCTAATTATAATGAAAAAACTGATAACGATGATAGAACTTTAAATAATGGTAAAACATTAGAAGAGGCTGTTAAAGATATTACTATAAAACTTCGTAATAAAGCTGTTAATGCTTATTATAATGATTATACCACTGTTAATGCAGTTAGTGAAAAAGGTCCATATTTTAAAATGGCTAGCCTTCAAATTACTGGTACTGCTGATTGGCAAATTAAAGATATTAATAAAGTATTCAATAATAATCAATATCCTTTTCGTACTTTTAGAACTTTATTTAATGATACAGTTATACAAGGTATTGCAGCACATGAATATTTAAAGATTAATTATAATGCTAAAATAAAAGTAGGTAGTAGAGATAGTCATAATCTTAAAGAATATCTTGCTTGTCATTGTTTTATTATTCCTACAAGTTATAAATATGAAAATAATCAATCTGTTTATACTTTACCTAGTACAGTTAAAATAGCTTGTTATGTTTATAATGGAACTGGATTTACAGAAGATGCTGTATTTACTAGTGGACAAGTATTATTTGGTGATACTATATTTGATATTGATAATTGTAAAATGAGAATTACTCATTCTACTATTGAACCTAGTTATGATTTTAATGAACGTAAAAAGAATGATACTCTTATTCCTGGAGAAGTATATAACTTTTTTATTCATTTTGTTGATAAATATGGTGATGCTAGTAGAGGATATAAATTGTCAAATAAAGATAAGTATATAAATAATATTGTTAATGATGGTTCTCATTGTACTATAATTACTTTTAATTGGAATAATCAAGGTAATGGTAATATTCCATATTGGGCAGTTATTAGTGGAGATATTCCAATATCTACTATTAGTTCTAATATTAAAAGATATATTGCTGATAGTAAAATTGTAGTTTATACTGCTGAACCTATTAATAATCCTTTAACTAATATTTTACTTAATAGTGCTGGCGAATTAGAAGCAACTAATAGAGATGATTTATATATTCTTATTTCTAATTATTTTATAGATTATCAAGATAAAGATAAATATAATGATTTATATGTTTATCAAGTTATAAATAGTGGTAGTTATACTCCAACTAGTAATCAAATTATTTATGGCAATTATGACAATGAAGCTAAATTTGGTTATTACGAAAATATTAATGGTGATGAACTATTTAGAATACCTGATTTAATATTTGATGCTGAAGCTATTGGTGGTGAACATACTAGAGGTTTTATATATAATATGAATAATACTTTTAATAAGTTTTATATTCGTGCTAATATTGATACTACTTTATGGAATCAAATTAAAGAATTAGGTTATGTTGGATGGTTTATTAGTTATGAAAAAGTTGAACCTATTACTAGATATACTGGATTACTAACTAGAAAAGATTATTGTAATATAGCTAGTAATGTTACTTGGCAAAATGGTAGTTGGGCTACAAAACCCGGTTTTGTAGCGAATAATTTTACTAGTGATAAATGTTATCTATATAGTGGTCGATTTGATATTGATGATAGTATTAAATATGATTTTAATATTATTCGTATTGATGGTAAATGTAAATTTGAACCTTATAAAGAGAAACATGATGTAGTTGATATGGTAGTTAATACTGCCTATCCTTATAGTTATAATATGCCAGTTATAGGTGTTATTAGTAGAAATGAATATAAACCTATTAATAATTATAAACTAGTAGTTGCTGATAGTATTGTTGACAGTAGAGCAGGAAAAGGAACTGCTCTTGAAATGGATGATTATAAGGAATTACTACTTGATGCTGAAACTATGTTTCTTGCAACAGTTCTTAATTGTACTAAAAATATTTATACTAGCAAAGAAAAAGAACTTATAAGACTTAATGACGTTTGCTATAATGGTGGAACTTATTCTATTGAACATGGATATAATGGTAGAATGACTTATGATGGTGTTCTTATTTATAATGATAATGGAGTTATAATGAACGAAGGTAATTATAAATTATATATTCCTACTAATAATCAATATTATTATAGTGGTGATGAACCATGTTGGCTTGATATTCCATTCAATGTTTATATTCAGTTTCCTTTATATAGTGATAAGTTCTTTGAAAGTAAATGTTTTAATAATGAACCTAGTAAAATAGCATTTAGTATTAAAGAAGAAACTGATACAAAAAGTGTTGCATTTGGTACGTTTGTAGAACCTAAAAATAGTGTTGATTTATTTAAAGACCCTATTGGTAATGTTGACCAATTTGTTCCTAAGTTGTTAACTCAATATCGTAATGATATTATTAATATTACTCGTTTTGATAAAACTATAAGACGTAGTAATATTATTCAAGATGAAAGTGAAGTTAATGCTTGGAGAGTATTTCCTATTGAAGGTTATAAGAATATTACTGAAAACAAAGGAGTAATTACTAATCTTGTTGGTATTGGATATTATCTATTAGTACATACTCAGCATAGTATGTTTATGTTTGATATAAGTGCTGCACTTAAAACTAGAGATGAAAATATTCAATTATATCAACCTGATGCTTTTGAAGTTGATTATAAAGAAGTCTTTACTAGTGATAAAGGATATGGTGGACTGCAAGATGATTTAGCATATATAGTTGGAGAATTTGGTTATATTTTTTATAATGATGATTTTCATAAACTTTATCAATTTGATGATGGTCAACTTAAAATAATGGATGAAGATATTAAATTATGGTTAGATAAATATCATCCTAATAAAGTTAGATTTGCTCATGATAAATTTAATAATCGTATTCTAATTAAATTTGATTATACTTATGATAATATTAATCCTAATACTAAAGAATCTATTATAGAATCACATAATGAAGTTATTAGTTTTAATTATAAAATAGGTAGTTTTATTAGTTTACATGATTATTATTTTAATAATGCTTGGTCTACTAAAACTAAATGTTATTTTCAAACTGAACATAACAATGATAGACTTAACTGCCCTCTTCATGTATTTACTCATGAATATAATTATGGTAGATTTAATACTCATATGGGTGATGATAGTAGAAGTCTATATTTAGTATCTAAACAAGAAGTTGGTGATGAGCCTATATTAGTTCATAATAGTTATATTGATATTATAGTTAATGAATCTTATGAACTTATTAAATTTCTTGAATTTATTAAATATAAAGTGCGTAAGATATATATTCCTATTTATAGTGATAATATTAATAATCCTGTTGATTTAAGAGAACATCCTTATGCTGGAGATATACTTCGTATATTTAATGAAGATAATGATACTGATGATATAGATATTAATATTGATAAACTTAATGAATTTAATAAGTATAAAAAACCTTGGTATGAACTTACTCAATATAATTTTAATTATTTCCGTAATGCAATTAAAGAACATCCTAATACAGTAAGTGATAAACTTCGTAGAGTATATGGTAATTATTTTGTAGTTCGTTTTATATTTAATAATTCAGATAATAAGCGCATTGAATTTGAAAGTCTTGAATGTGCTCAAACTCAATTTAGAAAATTATGATACAGTATAGAGATAGACAAAGACAAAAAGCTTTTGTTGGTGCTATTATTGGTGCAGCTGCTAGTATTGCTGGTGGTATAATTAAAGGTAATAAGCAAAAGAAAGCTCAAGAAAAAGCTCAAGCTGAAGCTCAAGCTGCACAAGACCATAAAGATGCTTTACAAAATGCTCAAGCTTTAACTAGTGCTTATGCTAATCAAGATTATGTTGGTCAATATAATGATAAGCTTACTCTTAAATGTGGCGGTAGAGTTCGACGTAAAGCTAGTTTCGGTACTGAATTTGCTGATGCTCTTCCCGGTTTAGGTAGTCTTGTTAGTTCTATTACAGGAGTTCAAGGACTTGGTGAATTAGGTACTGCAATAGGTCAAGGTATTTCTGCTAATCAACAAATTAATGAAAATAAACGTATTGCCCAAGAAGCTGAACAACGTAAACAACTTCAAGCTGATCAACAGCAACTTAATATTACTTCTGATAAAATGACTAATCCAATGACTATGTATCAACGTTCTAGTTTTATTAATAAATATAAATGTGGTGGACGTAGAAAAGCATGGATTGGTGCTGCTATTGGTGCTGCTGGAAGTTTAATTGGTGGTATGTTTGGAAGTAAAGGACAACAACCAAGTCAAGTTAAACAAGCTGACCAAGCTAGTTATAGTGCTCCTAAAACTAGTCTTGAACGTCCTGAATGGATTACTAATGGTACTGTTCAGCCATCTGTTATGCCTCAATCAGTATATCGAGATAGGCTAAATGTATATCGCTGTGGCGGTCATAAACGCTAGTCTTTTGCTCTCTGTTGAATTATTATATATAGGTATGAACTATTAATCGACTGATAGGCTATCGTTCAGCAGAGAGCCTTAAAATCAATCAAATTACAATTTCTCATTATATTATATAAAATGCCTAGAAAAGATAAAGTTATTCATATAAGTAATTTACCTAGTACATTTAGAGGTAATGTTACTCGTAATGAAAGATTTATTCAAAATGGTATTCCTCCACTTGGTGGAGCTTATGATAAAGTTGCTAAATCTACTGGTTTAATAAGACTCGGTAATGAATTTCTCTATAATGGTATAAACAATTTAGTATCTAAAGATAATAGAGAAAAATTAATGAATAATACTGCCGGTAGACTTATTAATTATGTTAAAGATTTTAATAAAGAATCTCTTCTTAGTGATGATGAACTTGGACCAACATTTCCATTTAATATTATTCAAACTCTTAAAAGTAATGGAAGAAATCTTCCTCAAAAGCAATATGCTGTTGGTGGTAAAATACCAAATGTAGTTGCTGGTGGTATTGCTCAACCTCTTGGTAATAATTTCTTTTATATGAATGGAAGAAAACATAGTCAAGGAGGTATTGATATTGGGCCTAGTGATAAAACTGGTATTGAAGTAGAAGGTGGTGAAGTAGTTGAAACTAATGGTAATGAACTTAAAGTTTATTCTGCACAACCTATTATTAATGGTGTTAGTCCTGCTAAATTAGTTATGGGTGGAGCTAATCCTAATAAAGTATTTAAAGCTCAAGAAGATTTTAAAGATAGAAATGGTATTAATGATGATGGTAGTAAAGCTACATATGGTAAAGAAAAAGAAAATGAAGAATTGTTTACTAAAATAGATGATTATGCTAATACAGCAGAGAAAGTATTAGCTATTCCTAATATAGCTTCATCTGCTGCTACATTAGTTGCTCCTAATCCTTATACAGCAGTAGCTTCTTATATTACAGGTCTTGGAGGAGCATTATATAAAAAAGATTATCCAGATATTGTTAAAAATGCTGTTGATATTGGAACTTCTATTATTGGTATTAGAGCTTTAAGAAATGCTAAAAAATTTAGAGAATTAGATAAAGCATTAAGAACTAATGGTGCTGATAGAGAAATGGTTCGTAAAACTATTGGAAGAACTGCTAAACATAAACGAACAGTTTATATGACTAAAGAAGCTAGTAAAGCTATTAATTATGAAGCTGTTGGATATTCTACAATACCTGCCGGTACTGCATTAAATTTAGCAGATACTGATGGTATTAATAATAAAAAGAAACTTGGAGGTAAAAATATGATTGTAAGTATTAGTGGTAATGTTAAGAATGGCTTAATCCATTCTCCATCCTCTACGGGGGGTCGACACGACAAACTTAGAGATGGTGGAAGAAGAACTAATCCTGATAGTTTAAAAGCTGACAGACTTTGGTCTGATAGACAAATTAATAAGATTAGATATTTAACTGATTTACGTAATAGTACTAGAAATGTTATAGCTCCTACTGGTTATAAAATTACTGATATACATCGTACTAATGAACCTGGAAGATATAGTCTTGCTGTTAATATACCTAATCAAGATAGTATTAATGTTAACATTCCATTAAGAAATTTACCTGCTTCTAACATTCCTAAAGGTGAAGAATATATAGAAAAACTTATAGAAGCGGATAGAAAACTTAATCTTAAATCAGATAGAAGTAATTACACTAGAGGATATGATGGAAGAGTTTATTTTAAATCTTGGATTAATGGTAAATCTGGAGAAATAAATTATGGAACTAATGACTTTTATAATCAAACAAGAAGTGGAAAAAATGCTTTAGAAAATTCTCGTCCTCAATATTATGCAGAACGTAAACTACCTTTATTTGATGATGGACCTGCTATTACTAGTGGTCTTGTTAGAGCTGGTTGGAGTCATGGTAATAATAAAAATATAACTGTTGATAATATTAATATTCCAAATTTACTTACTACTAAATTTAAATGGAATACCCCCCGTAGAGGAAGGAATAAGTCAAGTCAATCAGTTCAATCTAGTTCTACTAAAACTCCTCCTACTGCTACTTATAATCGTAATCTTCCTACTATAGAAGCTAGTATTCCTACTACTTTACCTGTTTCTACTAGTGTTCCTGTTAAACAATCTAGTCAATCTGATGGTAAAGGTCAAGGTAAATTTAAAAACATTACTACTGCTGATTGGATAGGTCTTGGTAGTAATATTGCTGGAGGATTAGGTAGTTATTTTGCAAGTAAACGAGCTATTAATAAAATGAGAGGTCCTGGCAGACCTACTCTTATTAGTGCTAATAAACTTAAAACTAAATATAATATTAATCCTCAACTTGATAGAATTAGAGAAGATAAATTTGAAGCTTATCGTGATATTGATTCTAATACTGCTAGTAGTCGTGTAAGTTTAGCTCGTAAACAACGAGTTCGTAATGCTGCTGGTCAAGCTGCTAATGAACTTTATGGTAATAAAGAAAATATAGAAACTAATCTTATTAATCAAGATAGACGTAATCAGCAAAGTGTTCGTCAATTTAATGCTCAACAATACAATCAATATATAGATAGAAAAACAGCATTTGATAATGGTATTAGAGAAGCTAAAGTAACTAATATTAATAATTTATTTAGTGGAATTAATGCTGGTATTCAAGATATGATTAGTAGATATGAAAATCGTAAAGCTTTAAATAATACTATTGGTGCGATGAGAGCATCTGCTCCTAATGTAGATGATAGAATTATGCAGGATGCTGGAGTTGATTATGATGAATTTATTATTCGTAAACGTAGAAAACTTGGAGGAAAACAATCATGCCGATAAACTTTTATACTCCTACTTTTAGACAACAAGTTAATCCTATTGACTTAAATGTCTTAGCTAGAACTTATAATACTCTTGAACAAGGTCATCAACAAGCTATTCAAACTAAATCTCAAATTGATGCTCAACTTGCTCAATTAGATTTAAATGAAGCTGAAGATGCTTGGCGTCAAGAACAACTTAATAAAGTTCGTAATGCTCTTACCGAAAATATGCAATATGGTAATGCTTATTCTAGTCTTGATGATATAGTTGGAACTTATGGAGATATAACTTCAAGTCCGGGAATGATTGGTCGTTTACGTGCTCAACAAGATTATAAAGCATATATGGATAATCTTGATAAACGTACTGATTTATCTGAAGATTATAAGAATTATTATCGTGCTGTTAATAAATATAATTATCAAGATATAACTGATAAGAATGGTAATGTTATTGGTGGAAGTAAATGGACTCCTATTGATAAAGAAGTTTCTGAAATTCCTATGAACCAAATACTTAATCAAGCACTTCAATGGGCTGCTAAAGAACAAGGTGGTGGTAGTCAAACAAGATGGCTTGATGCTAACGGTAAAGTTACTGATGATATTACTAAATCTGTTACAGGAGAAATTTATTCTCATACTAAAGGTGATTGGCAAAGGTTAAGTAAAGCTAAACTTGCTGAAGCTGTTAAAGCCGTTATTGAAAATACTCCTGGCGCTAAAGCTAGTCTTGAACAAGATTATAAGATTGCTAAATGGAAATATGACCAAAATGGTAGTAATCCTGATATAACAGATAAAAATGGTATTCTGCTTACTCCTGAACAGTATCTTGCTAAACGTATTGACCCTTTCTATAATGCTGCAACTTTTTATAATCAAGATAGTAATACTACTTATGGTGAAGCATGGAAAGCTCAATTAGCTTTATCTAAACAAGTTGGTTCTGGGAGTAATGCTCAAAGAAAACAAGCTATTGATAATTTAACTTATAAAGGTACTCCTGTTCGTATTGATAATTTTATGCCTGCTCAAGCTCAAGCTGAAATTACTAGTAATAGACAATCAATAGCTGGATTACTTAGTAAATATAATCCTGATATTAATATTAATTTAAGCACTGCTAATCCAGATGATATTAGAACTAGTATCATGACTAATATTACTAATCCATCTGATAGAGCCTATGCTCTTAGTTATCTTAATGATATTATTGATAATCAAGAATATATTAATAGTCTTAAAGTTGGTAAATCTCAAGATAGTATTGATGGATTTGATACATATAATTCTATTATTAGTTTAAGTGATTTACCTAGTAATAAATATTCTGATATATATAGTAAATATGTTAATCAGATATTTGGATATAGTTCTGCTATTAGACAATACTTTAATAACGATGATGTATATAATTCATTTATTAATGCTATTGGTGGAGAGAAAAAAGCTGCTAGTCTTGGAGTAAGATTTGGTTCTGATGGTAATGGTTATAGATATGCTGAATTACCTAAAGATTATCATAAATCTATTTATAGTTTTGGTAAAGCTGTTAAAGAAGCTGAAGATACTAGAAATCCTTTAAATGCTTTTCTTAATTCTGCTAAGACTAGATTTTTTGGTTACGGTGATAAATTTGTTCGAGTTGACTCTAATGGTGAAGAACATCATACTGGATTACCAACAGGTAATAAAGAACCTTATATTGGTTTAATTGATTATGTTGATTCTCTTAAATCTAAAAATGATGCTGTTCTTGATGGTGGCAAAATAACTTCTTCTACTATTGGTATTAGCGCTTTAACTCCTGAATTAGCTGAAATTAATTTTATGATGAATGCTAATCCTGAAGAAGCTAGTAAACTTTCTGCTTATAAGAAGAATAAAGAAGAACAAGCTATGATGGCTATTCGTAGTGGTATTGATTTAACTCAAGGAGAAGCTTATATTACTAGTGAAAATGGAGTATTTGAGCCTATGTCTTCTGAAGATAGAAAAGCTTATACAGCTTATCTTAGGAGTGCTAAAGAAAATGAAATTACTTCTACTATTGTTCGTGACCCAAAAACTGGTGATGTTGGAGTTCAAATTAATATTGCTGGTTATTACGATACAGAAGGTAAACTTAAAAGAGAACCTATTACTTTACTTGTAGGTAGTGGGGCTATTGATAGTTCTATTATTCAATCTTGGAATCAAGATACTAGTTGGAGAGCTGCTGGTAAAGTAGAAAATTACTATAATGCTAATAGACCTATTTCTCTTACTAATAATGCTGCATTTACTGGAATTGATAAATTTAAATTAGTACCTAATGGTGGAGGTTTTAATTTAATTAATTCTACTAATAATCAAACTATTGGTTTAGTAAGTAAAGAAAATGCTGTTGATATTGTAGATAATTTATCTCAATGGGAACAAACTGTAACTGCTGTTAAAGCTGGTATGGCAGTAGATGAAAATGCTGTTAAAGCTATTCAACAAAATGTTGCTACTAAACTTGCTCAACTTAGTGGCAGTACAGATCCTTATGTTATTCAATATTATTATGATGAATTAACTAATAATCTATATTAATATGGATGTATTAAAGTTTCTACAAGGTGGTAATAAAACACCTAATCCTGAATATAATCCTAAAACTAAAAAGGGGGCTATACAGCCTCCTACTTTAGTTGATTACAACCCCGGCACTTCTATTAGTGACCGGGGTCGTGGTCATTTATTTAGTCGTATTGCTGGACAATCATATAATCTTAATCAATATGATATAGATAAATATGCTCCTTACGATGTTTATGTTAATCCTGTTGATGATCCTGAAAAACTAGATAAAGAACGTGCTGTTAATCAAAGTAATTGGGAACAAGGATTAAGAATGATTGGACAGATTGGTAATGAGATTACTGTTGGTACAGCTATTGGTTTTGCAGATTTAGCTGATGCTTTCTATAATATGGTTAGTAATAGTCCTAATGATTATCAATCTGAAATAAGTTCTGAACTTGAATCTTTAAAAGAATCTATTAATGAACGTTTAGCTATATATAGAGAAAATCCTAATGCTGCATTTGATATTGGAGATTTTGCTTGGTGGGCTAGTAATGCTCCTAGTATAGCTAGTTCTTTAACTCTTATGGTTCCTAGTACTGGTCTTGCTAAAAGTGTTTCTTTATTAGGTAAAGGTATAAAGTTTAATAAATTAGCTAATAAAATGGCTAATGCTATTAATATGACTCAAAAGAGTAGAGCCATTACTGGTAGAATAGCAGAAGCTACTGCTATTGGAGTTCCTTCTCGTTATCTTGAAAATTATCAAGAAGCTAGACAAACTTATAATGATATTGAAGATTATTCTAAAACTCAACTTGCTAATATGAATGATAAACAAAGAGAAGAGTTTTATAATAATAATCCTAAATATAAAGATATGTCTGATGAAGAAGTAGCTAAAGATATTGCTAAAAATAGTGCTGATATTACTTTTGCTGAAGATTGGGCTAATGTTCTTTTTGACGTATGGCAAGTTTATAGTTTAAAAAACTTATGGAAAAATGCTTTAAGTGGTAATACAACTAGTTCTAGACTTAGAAATTTAAATACTGCATTTAATAGTAATATTGATGATGCTGCCGCAATTACTAATGCTTTAAGTAATAAAACTACTAAACAAGCTATTACTAGTACTTTGAAAGATGTAGGCGATGATATTCTTCATGGTGTTAGAGCTGAATGGACAGAAGGAATTGAAGAAGCTATTAATTATATAGCTAGTCAAGATGGTTTATATAATGGTAAAAAAGTATTTGATAAAGATATTCCTCAACAAACTATTAAAGATTATCTTCAAGACCCAATGCTATGGGAACAAGCATTTTGGGGTGCTCTTGGTGGTGTTACTTTTAGTAGTGTTATGAATAAAGCTGGAAAGTTTATTAATAAACGTCTTGATAAAGATTGGACTTCTGCTGAAAAACAAAGAGAAAACGAAATTCTTGGTCGTACTGCTACTTTTCAAGCATATCAAGAAAGACTTAATAGTATTGCTAATGGTAAAAATCCATTTATAACTATTACTGATGAAAATGGTCAACAGGTTAATCCAGATATTATTACTGGTACTGAAGAAGAACTTCGTAGTATAGCTGAAAAAGAATATATGGATAATATTATTATTAATTCTATGAACGCTGGTAATTTAGGACTTCTTGAAAGTTCTATTAATAGTAAAGAATTTAATGATAGTATTACTAATAAACTTGGATTACAACAACAAGATAGTATTGAACTTATTAATAGGTTTAAAACTGAAATTAATAATCTTAAAAATGAATATAATACTACTTTAAATAAAGTTAATAGACTTGGTGGCGGATTTGAAGTTGGTCGTATTATAGCTACCCAAATGGTTCATGCTCGTAATCGTCAAGAAAATTATAATAATCTTCTTAATTGGGCTAATGATGTTTTAAATCAAGATATTACAAATAATCATATTGAAGATGTTGATATTAATTCTGCTAAGAATGGTATTTATCAACATATTATTAATAGTATTCAAAGAGATATTAAAACTATACAAGATAATACTGCAATTAATAATTCTGTTAAACAAGAACGTATTGCTCAATTAAATGAACGTCTAGATGCTATTAATAAACTTTATACACTTATTGATATTGAAAATAAAAATGATGTTCAATCAGCTATTCAACTTCAAAAACAATATAATGAAGTATTTAAAGATTTAGCAGAAGTTGTTAATGCTGAGATTAATGTTGAGGTTAATAAAAATCAACTTAATTTATCTGATGATAATATTAAATCTCGTATAACTTATCTTAATAACTTCTTTGATAATAATCGTAAAAAGATTGTTAATAAAGCTATGGACGATTTACGTAATGCTTATAAACAATATGGAAAAGATTATGTTGACTCTGTTATTAAAGATGCTAATAATGGTAATAAACCTAATATAGATAAAACTATTCGAGATGCTTATGCTGCACTTGATTTAAGTTCTAAAGGTAATGAACATCTTAAAACTACAATAGAACAATTAGCTGAGATTGCTGAGATTGAAAACGATGTTAATAATACTCCTAAAGAGGAAGAAGTTGCTCCTGTTAATCCTGATGTTAATGAAGTTAATGAAACTGATGTAGATGATACTAACTCATCTCCATCCTCCACGGGGAGTATAGCGGAGCGAAGCGAAGCGGTTCCTAGTGAGCCTACTAATACTGAGCAACCTCAATCTCAAACTGAACAACCAGTTTCTCAAGAACCTATTAGTACTTCTAAGCCTGAAGTTAATAATACTCTTCCAGATGATGATTTTGAACGTGGTCAAATAGGTACTGATTTAGTTTATGAAAGTATAGCTGATTTAGAAGATTCTTTAGGACATGAATCTACTAGTAGTGATTTACTTAATGCTAGACAGTCTTTTATTGATAAACTTAATCAAGCTGGATTTGAACAAACGGAAGCTACTGACATAGTTGATAATATTATTGACGGTCTTACAGGAGGTAGTTTATATAGTTCTGTTCAAGATGATAGTACTAGACGTTTATTACTTAATGCTACTTATGCTACTGTTACAGGTAATGAACGCAATATAGAAGCTATTATGGATGATTTTGCTAATAGTGTTGATAGTGAAGGTAATACTAGAGGTAAAATTGTTAATGGTAAAGTCTATCTTAGTATTGGTCAATTAGTTGAATATATAGATAGTGTTACGGGTAATAAAATTATTAAAAATTACTTGTTTAATCAAATAAAAAACTATCTTTACGCCAGCACTAATAATCAAGGTAAATATCGTGCTACTGACGAATCAACTATTAAAAAACTTAATGCTAGACAATTTGTTCAATATGTAGATGGTATTGCTAAAGAACGTCTTGAAAGACTTCAAGTTGAACATACTAATAATGTTAATCTTAAGTATATAGTAGAGAATGAAAATGTTAAAGCATTTACTTCTATTAAACAAGGTGATTATCTAGAAACTGAATATGATAGTAAGCTTAGACGTATTAATATACTTGCTAATGGTACAATTATTGGTTATATAGGAGTTCCAAATATTGATAAGTTTGGTAATTATGATATGGTTAATCAAGGTTGGAAATATAATATTCATGCTGAAAATGGTCAAGTTATTTCTCCACTTAAAGACGCTTTAATTAGTATTCTTGATGGTGATAGATTTGACGAAGAATTTATTGGTCATTTATATGAACTTGCTGTTAAAGAAGAAGTTACACAAGAAGAACTTGTTAATCTATTTAAAGAATTTGAAACTAAATATCCTGATATAGTTAGAGATTTTACTACTCCTGTTGCAAGTTTTGATTTAGCTGGACATCTTGTTAATCTTACTAAATATATATTTAATCAACCTTATGAGAATAGTCATGAAGCTAGTATTAATCGTTGGTTTAATAATCTTCTTAATAGTTATGACCAAGCTATTACAATAGTCAAAGGTGATTTTAAAGGTAAGATTAGAGCTGTTAATGTTAAATATGGAGTTCTTAATACTATTGATGATGCTAATGGCGAATGGAATGATGTACAAGAAACAGTAGTTAATTATAATGAAGATGTTAATAAACTTGGTGTAGTTGTACAAGGTCAAGTATATCTTAATGGAGAAAGTAAACCAACTATTATTGAAAATCTTACTACTAATGGTATGCCTGTTATTAGTATTCCAAGTAGTGATGGTACTTCTCTATATGCTTTTTGTAAACAAGTTCCATTAAATAGTAATCTACTTAAAGGTGATGCTAAACGTATTATTAATTCTATTAAGAATGAAGTTAATAATCTTTGTAGAGATTATATTAGTGGTAAAATAAGTTTTGGTGAACTTAAACAAAGTCTTGGAGATATATTTGGAAATAATAAACTTATTAACGGAGATAGAAATACTGGACTTCAAATTAGTATTAATCCTACTAATATAGGCTTTTATGTTAAAGGTGCACATTTTAATGGTAAGGATTATGCTTTTACTATTAATTCTGATGCTGGTAATTATAAACGTAATATTATTATTAATTCTCCTTATGTTGTTAATAGTGCTTTTAAAATAGGTAAAAGTTATGGTATTAATGCTAGTACTATTGATAAATTAGATAATGCTCTTCGTCCTGTTATTGATGAAATGTTTAACTATGCTCAATTTGCCATTAGTAAAGATTTTATTAATGATAGTACAAAAACTAATGATAAAACTAATAAATATATTTATCGTGAAAATGGTAAAACTATTATAAATATTGATGGTAAAACTTATAGTTATAATAGTTATCAAGATTTTATTATTAGTAATGGTTTAGTTAGAACTAAATTAGCTAATACTAATACTAATGAAACTGCTGGTAACTGGCAAATTGATGTTCATTCTAAACTCGATATTACTTATGAGCTTGAGGGTAGACCCCCCGTGGAGGATGGAGCAATACCTGAACAGCTATCAGAGTTCATGTTAGATGATACTCTTAATGCTATTAATTTTAATTCTTTTGAATCTGCTATAACTGCTAAGAATTTAACTCGTGGACTTAAAAAGTATTTTGCTAATGACCAAACCGCTATTGATTATATTGATGCTCTTCAAAAACTTAATATATTACCAAAAAATGTTCAAATAGTTGATAGTCTTACAGATAACAATGGTAATCGAGTTAATGCTGTTTATCATCGTAGTACTGATACTATTGAACTTAATAGTTCTGCTATTGCAGGTCAAAGAGTTTATAGAGTTGTTAATATTATAGTTCATGAAAGTTTACATAGACAACTTTATACTAAATATAATACTGAACAAGCAATTGCTTTAGTTAAACCTATTTATGATAAGTTTAAGACTTGGCTTGATACTCAAGACGATTCTACTAAAGAAAGACTTAAACCATATCTGTTTGAAAGTTTTGATACTGCCGAAGCTCTAGAAGAATTTCTTGTTGAAAGTATTACTAGTAATGCTCTTATGAGTACTCTTAATGAAATAAAAGATGATAATAGAAAAACTAGTAAACGTAAGACTTTATTTAGTAGACTTCTTGAAGTTATTGCTGATATGTTAGGTATTAAGATTAATGAAGATAGTTTATTAGCTGCTGCTAGAGATGCTTATAAAGCTATTAAAAAAATGCCTAAAGAAAGTAATCAAGAGGCTATTCAAGGAACTTTTCAGTTTGAAGAAGAAACTGCTAGTACAGAACAAACTGAAAATCCTAATGAAGATAACAGTCAAGATTATAATTATAATAATGATAATCTTAATGATGGACTTGATATGTTTAGTAGTGTTGATGATGATGTGGTGTCAAATATGGCTGAATTAACTAGCCGTTTACCAATAGACCAACAGCCCGAATTTACCACTTTGCTTGACACAGGACGCATCAGTTTTAGCTGTATGTAGAATTAATCGAGCAAATATAAAAGTCGCTTAAAACGAAAGAAAACAGCCTCTATGACGATGTAATAAAATTTTACTTTACATTAGTCATAGAGGTATTACTATTAATGAATTTAAACTTAAATATAAACTTATGAGCTGTGGAAATATTAAACTTGTAGGATATAATAATCTTAATAATATTATTATTAAAGAACATGGTTCTAATAATGCTGATTATTATAGTCTTATAGCTATGGTTGAAGACCCAATCTTTAAGAAGATTGTAGCTGATAAAGGTATTAATGTTAAAACTTCTGGAAGACAAGCTTATAATGCTCTTCTTGAAGCTAGAGCTATTAAACTTCGTAACATGGATGATATAGCTTCTGTTGCTGAAAAAGAAGAACGTGGTTTGTTTAGTACTATTAAAGCTAGAGATACAGCTATTACTTATATGGCTGATATTATGAATAAACTTAGTTTTAATTTTTTATATAATGGCGCTCCATTAAATTTTAATGAAATTAAAAAACGTACTAATGAAACTGTTATTAATGCTGGACTTAAACGTGCTAAGAAATTAGCTGGAAATGATGAAGCTAGAAATAATGAACTTAATAGCTTTATTAATAATCTAAATCCTGCTATTAAAATTAATGGTCTTGGAGCATTTCTTCGTAAATATGGTGATGCTAAAGATTTTAATTATGGAGCATTACTTCGTTCTTTAACTAATACTGAATTTAATGAAGCTCTTTTTAATAATAAAAATGTAGCTAAACTTATTAAACGAGATGAATTATATCAAACTACTGATTATGAAGAATTAGGCGGTTATCTTGATGAAACTTCTACTGAAGGTGATGAAAATAGTATAGATGATGGTATTGATTTAATGACTCAACTTTGGAATTTAAGTATTGGTGAAGTTAAAGATTTTAATAAACACGTAGAAGAAATTATTAAATATCATCTTGCAAGTTTGCCTAAACTTACTGCTGCTTCTCAACTTGATAATGGAAGTTATCCTTTTGATACTAATAATGAATTAGGAGTTGTTACTTTTTCTGATGCTAATTATTTATCTAAAATATTATATGCTAGTGCTGATACTAGTAATGTAGATAATTTTATAGCTAGTCTTAAACGTATATCTGAAACTATTCCAAATTGTGAATGTTTAATTCAATTACATGATTTACTTAGCAAAAATAAAGTATTTGCTAATAAGTATATGATGGTGTTTAATAAACCTATTATATCTAAAATTGAAACTTATATTCAAACTGATACTAATGGTAATAGTTATGTTCGTGCTCGTGTAACTAACCCTAATACTGATTCTCGTACTATTTTACAGAATACTTTTTATAATAATGTTAAAAATAATATTATTACTAATCGTGTTCCTACTGCTCGTGAAAAGTTTCGTATATATGATAGATATAAAAATACTCCTCATGCTAATCTTTATTTATATGATGCTTTTAAAGAAATATTTCCAGATATTAATCAAGCTAGTTTTAATTTAGCTATTGCTAAGATTGGTCGTGTAGCTATGGCTAATAATCTTATTAATTTTGCCAATGTTATTAATCGTACAGTTGAAAACTATAATAAATATGTAGAAGCACTTAAAAAAGATAAAAGAACTAAAATGCCTGATAGTTTTATTAATAGAGGTGATACTTCTATTATATATCAAATGGCTGATGTCTTTAAAGATATTATTTATATTCCTGTTGAACTTAATTCTCGTAATCCCGAAGGTAATTTAAGTTCTGATGTTATTAATAGAAGTTTTATTACTAATATTGCTAAAATTATTAATGATGATAAATCTACTGTTAAAGAACAAAACGCTATGGCTGAAGCTTATGCTAAACAAAAGTTTGCTAGTCATCAATATGATTATAGTAATTTACTTCTTGAACATAGGGATAGTAATGGTAATATAATTAATTATGGATTATTTAGAAGAGTTGGAAATGGAACTCCTAAACTTACCGAATATGCTCGTAGTATGTTTAAAACTTCTCTTCTTAATGGTATTAGTGAATTAGATAATAACAATAATGACTTATATCGTAGTATGAGTGACGGTGATTATTTAATTACTGCTATGGGATTATTTATGACTGATATTAATAATTCTGAAACTCCTACTGCTAATTATTTACTTCCTATACCTAGTGATGCTCCTAAAAACTTTACTATTACTGCTCCTAGATATAGTCTTGCTGGATTACGTAGTCAATTAGAAGATGGAACTAAAATTATAAATAGAGAACATCTATTATTTAAACAGTATTATAATATAGCTATTCAAGAACTTACTAATATGGCTCAAGCTGTTAATGTAATGTTTAAAACTAATGCTAATGGCAATCCTATTTTAACTAATGGAGATTTTGAATTTAGTGATACTTATAATAATAAACCTGAACATTTTTATAATCAATATCATAAAGATGGAAAAGGTAATGTATTTACTACTAAAGATGGACACAAAGTTTTAGCTGGTAGAGTATTTAGTTTTAAACGTTTAGTTAGTAAAATTACTCCTAATAGTAATGGAGCGTTTAATGAACTAATTGGATATGGTAAGACTATTGACATCCTCTACGGGGGGTCTACACGTGGGCTTAGCTATGTTAATAATCAAGTAGTTCTTAATGCAGAACAACGTGTTGCTCTTGAAGATGCTGTTGCTGATTGGTTAAATGAATATATAACTAATGGTTATAAAGAACTTAAAAATAAATATGGTACATTTATTGATGATAGGATTAATAATGAATCTTTAGCTGAATTTCTAGTTAATGATTATCTTGTTAGAGATAGTATGTACGATATGTATGGTGGTGACCAAAGTTTTTATAAGAATGGTCAAGCTATTCTAAAACGTATTAAAGAAGTACAAGCTAGTGGTAATCCTTTTGGTAATACTGATTTTACTAAAAATGATTTAGATATAGCTACTGATTTATATGATATAACTATCAAAGGTAATGCTGTTACTGTTCCTTATACTGTTAATGGAGTTACTAAACGTAAAAAAGTAGTTCTTCAAGATAAATTTAGGGGTGTTACTATTTATAATACTTTTAAAGCTTCTGACAAAGTTGTTATTGATAGACTTGATGACCAACTTAAAAAAGCTGTACTTGATAAAAAAGACAGAGAAAGAATACTAGAACCGTTTAAAGGAGGAGTTAATGCTAATGATGCTCAATCTTATATTACTCTTGAAGAATGGATTCGTCGTATTACTGCTGCTGGTGAATTAGATAAATATGCTGGACTTATTCAAAGTCTTACAGATGATACTCCAATAGATAAAATTGATTGGACTAAATTTGCTAATAAAGTTCAAATTCAAAAGAATTTCTATTATGATTTATATTATGATACTACTGTTGGTATTGAAGTTCCTAGACAAGTAAAGAATGCTGAGTTTGTTCTTATTCCTAAACTTATTAAAGGAACAGAACTTGAAAAAGTTTATAATATAATGACTAATAGAGGTGTTCATCAAATTAATACTGTTGAAACTGTTAAAGTTGCGCAACATAATAGAATGACACTTTGGAATAATGATGGTGTTTTAACTGATGAAGCTCTTAAAGAATTTGATAATAATATATTTGATAATTCTGAATTGTTTAGTTATAATTATCTTTATCGCCAGCAAGAAGTTCCTCAACATATGGTTGATGCTAGTAATAAAGCTGCTATTCAGATTATGAAGAAAATGCTTGATAATCTTCCTAATCGAACTGAACTTAATGAACTTAAAGATAAAGTATTTAATAACTATGTAGCTAATATTAGAAATAGTTTTGAAAAAACTTGTGCTGAACTTGGTATTGGATTAGATGATAATGGTCATATTGATTTAAATTCTAATGGTACTATTAAAAATCTTAATCGTTTTGTATTTTTTGATAGATTTAAAGAAAATGCTCAACAACAAGGAGTTGAAAAAGCTCTTCTTGAGTTTTTTGATTTAGATAGTGCTGGATTTAATAATCTTCCTTTATTCTTATCTAATATTAATAGTAAACTTGAAAGTATTGCTAATAGTTATTTTAATACTAATATTACTAGACAACTTATTAGTGGTTGGCATGCTGCTCAGTTATCTGATTTTGGTTTTAAAGTTGATAAACAAACTCAAACAGATAGTAAACTTCAATATAAAAAGATTGGAGAAGTTGATGGCACTCCTGTTTATTATACTGAAATTAAACTTCCTAGATGGAGTAGTAAACTTAAAGGATTAAATATTGAACAAGTTCCTGATAGCTTACGTACTATGATTGGTTATCGTATTCCTACTGAAGGTAAGCAATCTATATGTATTATGTATGTTAAAGAGTTTCTTCCTGATGCTTATGGTAGTACTGTTGTTGTTCCTGATGAATGGGTTACTCAAACTGGTTCTGACTTTGACGTTGATAGTGTTTATGGTATGTCTAAAACATTTAATCTTGTTAAAGGTATTCCAACTGAAATTACTCATGCTAGATATACTAAAGATGAAATAGGATATATTAATTATGTTAAAGATAATGTAGATAAAGCTAGTCGTAAAATTCTTGGTAAGACTTATAATAAACAAGGTAATATTAGAGCTTCTTTAAAAAATAGCGAAGATGCTATTAATGCTACTCTTGAAGGTTATAATGGCAATCTTAAAGTTGTTGAAAAAATTGCTAATGATGGTGGACTTAGGTCTTACGAATCATACTTGAAACTCCCCGTGGAGGATACAAGTAGTCAAGCTGCTAGAACTAATGCTATTATTCAATCATTTATTGATATACTTAATAATCCTGCTGCATTTGAAGAAAATACTACTACTTCTAACTTTGAAAATGTCAAAGAAGCTAATGAAACTTATGCAGAAATAGTTGGTGCTAATAAAACAACTGTTGCTCCTAGTGATTTCTTTACTCAACTTGATTGGTTTGATGCTGCTACTTCTGGTATTAAACTTAAAGGTATCAGTGTTAATCGAGATACTTTTATGAGTATTGGTAATGTTACTAAGGCTAATCATAGTGAAGGTATTAAAGTTATATACACTACTGATGTGATTAGTGAGCAAGAAGCTGTTAATAGATATGGTAAAGAAAATGTTGAAACTATTGGTAATAAACATATTCGTATTACTCATAAAAATTTTGGTTGGTCTGGAGATGATAAGAATGTTGATGGCTATTTGATTAATCCTTATAGTTCTCAGACTACTGCTCATATTCTTGATGTTATGAAAGAGGGAGCTATACATAATGAAAATACTTATACATTTAATACTTTCAAAACTATTGTCGACTTTGGAAGTAATTATGATACTGCTATTGGATTTATGTGGCAACCTGCTATTGACATACTAGTTCGTAAATGGAAAGAAACTAATAGTGTTCTTGCGGAAGGTACTAAAAATCCGCTTACTGAAGCTATTAGAGAAGTTGCTCATAGTCTTGGTTTTGGTGAAAAAGTTAATTTTGCTGGACGTAAAAAGCTAATTGAAACTATTGATAAAAGTTATGGTGAAACTTTCAAGAAATTATTCAATTTAAGCATTTCTGATGCATTTTCATCACCTGACCTTATATTTTCATCAGACGCATATAAATCTCGTCTTAGAGGGGAAATGAATGGCGTTCAGCAGGCTTTATTTGACCTTTATGTTCTAGCACAATTCAATTGGTTAAACTCAATCGGACAGGATATAAGTAATAATCTTAATATTCTTAGTGCTGATAAATATGGTGCTAAACAAAGTTTTTATGCTAGTGATAAAGTGTTTAGAGATGCTAGAACTGTTATTGAGAATAGTAATATTTATGCTCCATTCTCTACGGGGGGTCAAACCTTGCTGTTAGAGAGTGTATTTCCTGATATTAGTGGTGGTATAGATGCGTTTATTAAATCAGATATATCTAAAAGTAGTTATCCTAGTTTAGCTGCATTTTTACAAATGAGTACTGCTCTTAGTGTTAAAGCTACTCAACAAGTATTTGAAACTGCTAATCCTGTATTTATTGATTATGTATATAGAATAGCAGAATGGACTAAAGGTGGAATAATGACTGAAAAGTTATATAATGACTATAAAGATTATCTTATTAATAAACTAGAAGTAGGTAATAATGGTAGTTCTTATCTTAATTTACCTGTTACTGTTGTTAATGGTGATTTTGTTCATCCTAAATATATTAAAGAATATGGTACTGGACAATCTAGAGCTTTAGAAGTTGGACGAGTAAGTGGTACATTAGTTAATATTAAAACAGATGATGTTGTAGTTAAAAATATATTTGAGCCTACACAAACTGAAATTGATGTATTTGCTAGACTTACTCCTGCTCAGAAAGTTGATTGGATTAAACGTAATTTTAGTCAAGATGGTAGTGTATTTGAACATATTGAGATAGTTGCTAATGATGAAAGAAATAATCGTCGTAATGTAAATATTCAATATATTAATTACATACAAGGTGATATTACTAATGATGAAGCCCATAGATTGTTTGATAGAGCTTGGAATCATCCTAATCCTCTTATTAAACTTACAGCTCTTGATTTAGTTAAATATGCTTTTATTGTTGAAGGTCATAAATTTAGAACTAGAAATATTAGTAGACTTATAAGTAATACTCCCCTTAGAGGATTGAGTGAGGGCGGAATAGCTATTGGAGATATAGCTATGAAAGGTATTAATAGTTATGGTTTTGTTGATAAAGATAATGTTGAAGATATAATTGGTTTTATTCGTAAGAATTATAATAGTTTTAATTGTCCTAGTTATACATTTAAAAGACTTACTAATAATAAAATTAATTATAGTCTAAAAAGAAGTGGTATTATTACTTTTAATGGTCAAGAAAATCTTGATAATGTAGGAATAATAAGAAATGGAAATGCTGTTAATGTTATTAGAATTAATAGAAATTTATATATTAAAGGAACTTATGATGGAACTTTAGCTTATTATCCTATTGATAGACTTGAATCATTTGAAACTTATAATAGTATTGAGCCTAGTATTATAGCTAATAATAATATTCATAAACCATTAGCTGTTCTCCTTTATGATGGTCTTACTCAACAAGAAAAAAGAGATAAATTTATTGATGGTATTAAAGATAACATTAATGAAGCTGTAAATAAAGGTTATAAAGAAGTTCCTGAACTATATAGTAAATATATATCTGATGAGTATTTCCAACCTTTTATGAATACTCCTTTTGAGAATAATACTATATATACTATTAATGATAAATTTTATCTTAATATTAATGGAACTACTGCTATTAATTTAAGCGATGATTTAAAACAATATAAAGCTAAATATCCTAATATTGAAGATAATAAACTTGGACTATTTATTGAAATTAATGAAAATGAAATAGATAGAGTTACTAGTAATACAGATAGATATAGTAGTGTTGATGACCAAACTCCTATTGGTAGATTTGCTAAAAATGCAAGTTTAATTATATCACGCGCTGTTCGTCATGGACAACCTGCTGCTCAAAATGTATTAAACGCTCTTAATAATGCTGAAATTAATTATCTTGATAGTAGTAGTCTTTCTAATAATTCTGAATTTTCATTATCAGTTATTGCTAATTATATAGATGTTGAAGCTAATAATATTCTTAATGATATTAATCGTTTTATTAAAATTGATGGTATCGATAAACCTATTAACGATAAAGATGTTATTGGTAAAATTCTTAAAGATGAACAACTTCAAAATCGTTTCTTAGATGTTATTCTTAGTGCTAATACATTTAAGAATAAATACAAACTTATTAGCGAAATTGATATTGATAGTACAAATCTTGATGATAAAACTAAAGAGAATATTAGAAAGATTCAAAAATTAGTTAATCAAGTTGATTCTAATACTACTGTACATTCTGCTAGAAAAGATTGGTTTGAAAGATGGATACAATTACGTACTACTAATCCTAATTATCTAAGTGGTCTTATGAAAGAATTTGATGCTTATGGTGATACTGGATTTATGGATTATTGGATACAAGATATTCGTGCTAATCGTAACTTTGTATTGCAGAATATACTTAAAGATGTAATGGGTACTGTTGAAGAAGGTCGTCTTAATGGTATTAAAGAATCTAATGACTTTAGAAATTATCTTAAAGAACTTAAATCTAGAGCTGCTAAAGATGGTAAATCTGTTAGTCTTGATAGTATAATTGATGATGACGGTAGATTAATTCAACCTAATAATCCTATTTGGGAAGAAAAGATAAAGAAATATAGAGATGCTGCTATTGAAGCTGAACAAAAATTTGGTATAAATAGTGTTGAACATCTTATTGCTCTATCTAATAAAGCTAAATTTATTGATATAACTACTATTCATCAGCTTAAACCAATCACTGTTCAAGATGAAGATGGTAATAATGTTACTATTGAATATTCTACTTATATTATAAATCTTGAAAGAAGTCTTCTTGGTCTTAAAAAAGGAGATGATGGTATTCCTAAAGAATTTGCTGAATATAAAAGACTTAATGGTAGAATACGAGATATTTTAAGTCAAGCGACTGATAATGTTACTACACAAAGTCAAGATGAAGAACTTGGACGTATCTATGCTCAAATGGATAGTCTTACTAGTCTTTATGACGAAGAAGGTAATAAAAAGATTGGTCATGATTTAAATGTAGCTGAAAGACTTCGTGCTTATCAAACTAATATTCGTAAAGTTAAAGAAATGTTCTATGATAAGCAAGCTAAAGAAGGATTTGATTCTAAACTTAAAGAACAACTTTCTATTATTAGTAAATATGAAAGTCAACGTGATGCTAATGGTAATCTTCTTATTAGTATGGAAGAACTTATGAAAGTTCCTGAATATCGTGAAGCTAAAGAATGGATTCGTAAGAATACTAGATATATTCTTGATATTAAAGATATAGAAGATTTAAATTGGGCATTTGAAGAACTTAAAGATGCTAATAAAGGTAATAGTGTTCTTAATCTTGCTATTAAAGAATTTCAAGCTAAAGATGAATTTAACGTGGTTGATGGACGTAAGATACCTGAAGAACGTGCAGCTCTTATTAAAGCTGAAACAGTTAGAAAATATAAATATACTAAAGGTAATGGTATGCCTTATGTTGGTATTATTCGTTCTGCTGAAGATGAATTAAGAATTTATCGTGCTGATTTTTATAATTATCTTACAGGTAATAAATCTAAGAGCGAAGAAGAAATTAATGTAGGAGAAGCTATTAATAAAATACTTGAAAAATATTTTGATAATGCTACTAGAACTCTTAATACTGCTGATATTAGTCAAGAAGATTTAGAACAACTCAAGACTGGTTTTGAAGTATTTAATGAAATTACTAGAGGAGAAAAGAGTACTGATAAAACTAAAGCAAAACGTGTTGCTGAATTTATTGAAAGTGAATGTGATGTTACTTATAATTGGAAACAATATGAACTTGATAAAAATAGAGCTTTTGCTAAAGGTAAAAAGTATTATGATAAATGGCTAGAAGTATTTAGTGAACAAGTTGAAGAAAATGGAACTATTGCAGAAAGACCTAATCGAACTATTTATGGTATTATTAAACCTAAAGATTTAGATAAATGGACTGATATTGATAAAACTGCTGCAATTAATATTCTTCAAAAAAGAACTAGAGAAACTACTACTCAATATTATTATATGAAAGAAAGAGAAGTTCTTGACAAATATGGTATTGATAGTGTTGAATATAAACAATGGTATAGAGATAATCATTATTTTGACCCATATACTCGTACTATTAAACCTATTCGTATTTGGACTACTATGCAAATGATTAAAGATGATGGTTCTGCTGTTGTTGGTAATTATGAACCACGTATTAATCAAATGCATATTACTCCTAAAGAAGAACTTGTTAATCCAGAATATAGTAGTTTTGTTAATAAGTACAAAGTAGGAACAGGATATGATAATCCTAATTATACTAATCTTAATGAATATCAACTTGAACTTATGAATAAAGTAAATGAACTTATGAAAAAGTATTGTTTTACTAATAGTAATAAGCGATATGTTGATATGGGTTATCTTCCAGCTTTGCCTAAATCTAAAGATATGACTGTTAAAGATTACTTTGAACAAGCTCTTAGTTTTCTTGGTTGGACAGCCAATGTTCCTAATAATGCTAGTTGGAAAAATAATGAAGATTTAACTTTTGATAAAGATTATGATATTCCTAATCCTAGATTAGTTCAGTTAGTTAATAAAGATACTCAACAGTTGCCTACTATACCTAAATTTAAAGAACCTAATGAAAGTGATGAAGAATTTAGTAAACGTAAAGCTGCTGTAATTAAAGCTAGAGATGAAATTATTGAAAAGAATAATAAGATTCATAATGATATTCTTAATCGTAATTGGGAAGAAGTATTTAATAGTTTCTTAATTGAAAGTAATAGATATAATGCTGTTAAAACAGTTAAAAATCTTCTTTATACTGCTGACCAAATTATTACTAGTAATACTGCTTACGATATAAATTATAAAGGTAGTATAACTGAAAATAGAGAAGCTAGTGCCGGTGGAGAAATTGAATATAAACAAGAAAAACAAACTAGAACTAGTGAACATCTTAGAAGTTTTATTCGTCGTCTTGTATTTGAACAATATAAAGATAATAAAATTCCTAATCTAGTTAAATTAGGTTCTCTTGCTCAAAACATTGCTGGTAGTAAATATATGATGATGAACATTACTGGTGGTATTGCTAACGTTCTTACTGGTTCTAGTAATATATTTATGGAACGAGCTGCTGGTGAATATATTAATCTTAAAGATTGGGAAGCTGGTAAATCTGAATGGATTAAAGGAACTGTTAGTTATATGGCTAATATGTATAGTGAAAATAGTAGTACTCTTCAAGATGCTATTATTAAACTTAGTCATGTAGTTGATTTTGATAGAGTAACTGAAGTTAGTACTGTTGAAGGTCTTAAAGAAAATATTCGTAGAGTTCGTGGATTACTATTTAGTCCTCAATCTGTTGGTGAACATTATATGCAAAATACTATGTTATTTGCTATGCTTAAATCTCATAGACTTGTTAATAATGGTAGAGGTGGTTATGATATAATGAGTAAAGAAATGTATCATCGTAAAGCTGAACAAGATGCTCTTATGTCTGTAATAAATACTCCCCGTGGAGGAGAGAACCAAGCTCTACTTGAACAATTCAATAAGTTCATGGATGATGCTAAAGCTGATAATAAAAAACGAGCTAAATATAATTTATTTAAAGCTAATCCTATATTTGATTTTGTTAAGACTTATCTTAACGAAGAACAACAAAGAGAATATATTGCTAAACGTAAAGAACTTATTAAGAATATTGATAAAGAGTTTGCTGAACTTCCAGATATTTATAATCAGTTTGAACTTAAAGATGGTATTGCTCAAATAAAATCTGATAGTAAACTTACTCTTAAAGAATATGCTAAATTTATTGATAAAGTTCGTGAAGTAAATAAAAAAGTTCATGGTGTTTATGATAAACTTGGTTCTGCTAATATTGAACAACATTGGTGGGGTGGCATGGTTATGCAATATCATAAACATCTTTATCCAGGTTTTAAAAAACGTTATCGTTGGAATGGTTATTATAATGAAACTCTAGGTACTATTGAAAAAGGTAGTTATACTAGTCTTTATGATTATTTGACTATTCCATTTAAAGAAACTAACGTAGGAGAAGTTAATAATGTAAGTGATGTTCTTAAAGCATTCCAAACTTATAGTAAGAATTTACTTTCATTTGCTGTTAATTTCAAACTTAACTATGAACTTCTTCCTGAATATGAAAAAGCAAATATTAGACGCAATTTAGGAGATTTACTTTATGTAGGTGCTGCTATAATCGGCGCAATTGCTATTACTGGTATGGGAGGAGATGATGATGAAAGTATTATATATAATCTTATGCTTTATCACGCTGACCGTCTTGCTTCTGAAGCTGCTTCATTTACTCCATTTGGTGCTTATGCTGAAGGTAAAAAGTTATGGTCTAGTCCTGTTGCTATTGGACAAACTATTAATGACTTAGTTGGTACTACTGCTATGGCTGCTAGATTCCTTATTGAAGAAGACTTTACTGAGGAATATACTACTGGTAGATATAAAGGTATGAATAAGTTTGAAGTTATGGCTGTTCGTAATATATCTGGTGTTCGTAGTATTAATCGAGTTCTTGATTTACCTAATAATAATAGTTATTATAAACTTGATGAAAATATACTTAGTATTATACCTTATAAAGATATAGCTAAAGATATATTTGAATAAGCTGGACTTGAATCTAGTAAAAAATAAGGGCTTGCCTATGGTATCACTACCTAGACAAGCCCTTTTACTTTTATCTTAATTAAAACCATCATCATTATTACCAATAACACACATAAGAATAACAAAAACTATAATACCAATAACAAATAGTTTTCCGCTATATTTATCCATAGCTTCACTATCACTAATATTATTAGCAACAGCTAATAGTTTAACACCACCAAATATAATCCCAATAAGAACAATAAATGCAACCATAATTATAATATATTTAAGTTTAACAATAAGATAAAAATAAACCCCAGTAGTAAGACTAGCTTATCTACCGAGGTTTCAGTCATGCCAACGACTATAAGTTTAAGGATTAGTAGAACGTTCCGCTTCGCTCCACTCAACTCCCCGTAGAGGATGGAATAGACTAGTATTCATTCAATCAATATAATCATTATCATTAATAACTATACTAATATTACTAGCGCAACTACCATTCCATCCTCTACGGGGAGTATAGCGAAGAGTGCGTAGCACTCGTAGCGGTTCCAAGCTAATCATCAAATTTAATAAAGCCAGCTCTATTAGAGCCAGCTTTAAGTATAACATATAAACCATTAGCATTAATACTATTTACTTCTTTAGTCCATACTTAGCCCATTGAAGAACAAATCCAAGACCTTCCCAAATTTTATCTTCAGCTTTAATTTGAGCATAAGCAGCACCAATTCCTAAATTAAAATTTTCAGGTTTTATACAACTTGATTGACCATGAACTTCAAATCCAGTAAGACAAGTAAGAGTAGTATTAGTTGTTTTAGAACCAACTTGTATGCTTTCAATATTACTAATAAATCTCTTAATGTCATTTTCTTCAAAAGAATGATTACCAATTTTATGACCTTTGTCATTTGCTTCACGAGCTGTCATAGGAACAGCTTCAATCATTTTAACTCCAATAAATTTTAGCCATAATTTTAAAATTTAATTATTTATTTAATAGTAGTAGTAATTATTACAAATCTATCATCTACCGGTTCAACATCAATAGCCTGAAATTCTTTATATTCAGTATCTTCAACTAAAACAAGTTTATCTTCATCAAATTGTTGAAGTTTATCAATAAGTTCTTTAACTGTCATAGTTTATTCTTTTTCAAGTTTATTAATAATATCTTTAATATAATCACTAGGAAAACTTCCTTCAAGTCGAGCTAATTCTTTTCTTTTATAATCATTATCGACTTTAGTAATAACAGTAGTAGGAAATTTAGTAATTTCTTTTCTTAGAATATCATCTAGATTTGTATTACGAATATTAAGAGTAATATCACAATTAGCTTCATTAATAGCATCAGTTATATTTTTAATTGCTATTTTACAAGCGTCACAACCATCTCTAGTAAAACAATCAATACGTATCATAACACAATAGCATTATTTTTAACAGCTTCTTTAATAGTATTAGGAACTCTAAGAAGAGTATTCTTAATCATTTCAGTAGTAAGACTATCAGAATATACATAAGTAGCATAAGTTCTCCAACTATCTTTAATTACAACAGCAAACTTATTCGGATTATCAACATTAGTTTGAATATATTCTACTTTAGTATTTTGATATTTCCACATCCAAGCAATAGCATCAGCACATTTAGCACGAGTTATACAATCATGTTCATCAATAAATGCTTCAACAAATATATTATTTGTTTGTCTTGTAGGTTCATCTCCAGTAAGATAATTAATATCATTACGAAGTTCTTCCCAAGTAACAGAATTACTATATTGTTTATATTCTGTATCATCTCGATATATAATACAAGTAGGATATTCAGTAATATTCTTACCAGCAACAGCCTTTTCAAGTATCATATCTTCAAGAATAAGATGGTCAGGAAGATTTTTAAAATTACATTGAACATTAGTGCCAAATAAAGCTATATTAATAGCTTCTCTCATAGCTTCTGTTTTATCTTTATCAGCACTTTTATAATAAAATTCAATTTTAACCATAGTATTCGTATAATATAATGAGAATTTATAAAATTAGCTATTTTAAAGCCCTACATTGAATGATATTCATATCGTGATAGATTAATCACAATGATAATTAAAATTCAATGTAGGGCAAAAGAACTGTATCTATGACTATCCTAACAGCTTGCGAAGATATTTCCTAATAGTGTAATCGCTTTGCACACCACGTAGAATATCACCATCGCAATAAGCAGTAGGAGCATCACTAATACCAGCACTACGTGCTTCTTGTCTACCAGTATCAGTATATAGATTATACCTAATAAGATTAAACCTACCGGCAAACTCAGGAAGAGCAAGAGCTTTATGAAGCCTTTCTTCAAAAAGTTTACTAACATTACAATCAGGTAAATAAAACAAGATTAACTTTTTCATAGATAAACTTCATTACCTTCAACTTTAGCATCACTAAAATGACTTTTAAAACTTTCAACACTTCTACACCATAAAGGTTCAAGTCCATCAACTTTATAAATAACAGCAGGAATCCATTCACCTGTATCTGGATGTTTCATTTTAGTAATACTAATAATTATATATTCATTAGACGTTTTATTATGAATATAACGAGCACCAACTTTAAGCTTTAGCTGCTCCTCCTGTTCCTTCTCCAAATCCTTTGTTTCCACGTTCACTTTCTCCTAATTCTTCAATAGATTCAACTTCTTTCCAACTAATTCTTTCAGCACTATTAATAATTAATTGACAACATCTATCTTTACCATCACAATTATATGGTGGAGTAGAAACTTTAGCAAGTATGTTAGTCATTGTAGTTCTAACATTATTAAGTTTAAGTCTAGAATTGCCAACCATACTATCAGGTAAATGCATATGTTCTCTAAGTTTATCAACTACTTCAACAAGAGTAGATACAGCATGAACTAAATCTCTAGAAGTACGATTCTTAAAAATAATAAGAAGTTCTCCACGATAACCCCAATCAAGAGTACCAGGAGCATTAGGCATATAAAAGTCAGATTTAGTAAGATTACTTCTAGGACGTAAAGACATTTCATTAGGTTCACCATTAGCATCATCTCCAATATTAAATGCTAAACCTGTATGATAGATAAATCTATCTTTATCTACATCATACTCACAAAGAATAGGATAAACATCCATACAAGCATCACCTTCTTTACCATAAGCAGGCAGAATAGGTTGAACATTACAATACTGTTCTACATCTACAACATCTCCACTAAGAAGTTTAATCTCTTTCAGTTTAAATACTTTTACTTCCATATACAATTAAATTATTAAATTAAAGAGCTTCTGCAAGTGCAAAAGCATTTTCTATTTTTCTTGATTTATCACCATAACAAATACTATCAAATCGCTTAGTACCTTCAATATTATCTATATTAGAATAATATCCACTAATAGCATTAACTGCACCCCAAGCTGTACCAAGAATATCTCTTTGACCGGGACCATCAAAATAATAACTATAAGTATCAGAAATAACATTCATTTTTCTACTACTTATTTTACTATCAGTTAAAGCTAAACCACTACGATAAGCAATATCTTTAATAGTATGACCTGTATCTTTTAGACGTTGAATTTCATCACTAGTAAGAAGATTTTCTCCAATAAATTGAATTACATCTTCATCAGTAACTTTAATATTAGCAAGTAAATTACAATATTGACCAAATTCTTCAGATTTAATTTTACTAATTCCAAGTATTTCTTGTGCAACAGAAATCTTATTATGAACACTAGTTGTATGTCGAAAACTAACATAATTACTACTAGTACGAATAGCAGCATTAAGAGTATTTTGACAAATAACTCTAATAGGAGTAAATAAAATCTTAACTCCGCCACTACCATCATGAGTATTAGTAAATACTAAATAATTTTCAACAGGGTCACCTTTAACAAGAATATTATTAGGAAGTTTAGCACTTACAAATATTCTTTCACCATTTCCCCAAAATCCAGCAGTTTGCCAAATAGCAGAATTTTTACCAATAGCGTCATCAAAGAAATTAAAAGCATCATTGTTTTGTACAATAGTATATTTACTTTTAACAACACCTAAAGGAATATTGTAATCAGTACGATAGGTAGCAAAGGCGTTATCACACTTACGATAAATGTCAGTACCAAAAACATGAGCGCCTTCTTTTTGTTCTTTAATAATTCGGTCAAGTTCTTCATCAGTTCCAGTAAGTTTAATAGGCATTTTACCAACTAGTTCACATTTAGCTACATTAAAATTAAGTCCAGCTTTAAACATAACTTCTTTAGCAGTAGCACAATCTGATACATCAATAGCACCAGAATAAGCCCAAGGTTTACCTTTTACTTTATACATATTATTTATGACTTATACGTAACATAGCACTTTCAATATCTCTAACAGCTTGGTCTTCATTAACACCATAAGTATCCATATACCATTTTATTAATTCTTTTACTTTTTCTTCTAGTTCCATAATTAGCAAGATTAGTAGTGTTGACTCCCCGTGGAGGATGAACTTAATTCTGTTCTCTACGGGGAGTATAACCAAATTATTTAATAATAAGACTAGTATTTTCAACAAGTTTAGCTATACTAATATCTCTACCATCATTAAGAATATTCTTCATAGTAGTTTTATTAACACTGCTGCTTCTAGTCATTTCATGTTGATGATTAAAGAAAGTATTAAGTAAATCAAAATTAATTTTATTAGCTAAATCACCAACAGTTTTTTCAATCTCAAATTTAACTTTAATACAATCTAAATCATAAAGCGTAAAATAACCTCCAGTTTCTTCTCTAAGTCTAGCAGATTGTTCAGGATATCTTTCAGTAAATTTATCATTAATTTGTTCAAGAAGCACATCTCTACTAAATGAGAAATTACTATCAATCATATCATTATCCCAAAGAGATTGTAAATGTTCAAGAACTAAATCAATAAATATTTGATTAAGATTTTCATCAATTTCAACACATTTACTATTCTTAGTATAGAGTTTACTATCAACTAAATTAATAACTTTATTACCAGACTTACCTAAATCTCCATAAGCAATAACAGCATCAAGCATAACTCCTTTAAGTCTTTCAGCATTGTTTTCTTTAGTTTTACGAAGAACAGCTAATCGTTGCTCTTCTTTTTTACAAGATTCAGCTTCAAGATTAAGTACAGTATATGCTTTACGATAACTATCAAGTTTGGATTTAAGACTTTCTTGTGTAATAGCAAGACGTTCTTCAAGTTCAGGAGTTAATTCACTTCCATTTTCTTCTAACTCAAGAAATATATCCTCAAGTTCAGTAGTAATATTATAAATACTTGCCATTATTTTCTACGTTTAGATACATTATAAGCAGAACGATAATAAGGATTTAAATAACCAAATAAATGAGTATAATCACTAGCAGTCATTTTATCAGTATTAGTTCTATATTTATAACTAGCTTCAATATATTTTTTCCATAGTTTTTTTACTCAAACCAAGATTACCAACAAATCCACCATTTTCAAATACAAAGGCTTCTGTATTTTTAGTAGTTCTAAAACGGTTATTAAAACCATGAAATCTTCTTCCCATAACTTTAATATTTAAATAGTTAATAATTTATTTATTATTTCTCATTTCTTCATATGCTTCTTCTTCAAGTTCAGCAGTAACATCTTCAAGACGAATACCTTTTAAACAAGAACATTCTTTCCATTGAATACTATAATTACAAGAAAGAATAAGTAAATTAGTATTATCAGCATCAACAGCCATAATCCAATTATCAGGAGATATTTCTACTTCAACACAATCAATATATATTGTTTTTTTAGGCATCCATCCTTTATCAATATCATGTTCATATAATAAACAAGTTTTAAAATATCTACCAGTAAGAACATTATTTTTATGTTCAAATAGTCCCCCATGCCAGCAAATAGGATTTTTATTTTTAGTCCATTCTTTAGTATCAAAACTATATCTATCAGTAGCTCGTTTACTAAAAGCCCCATTATAATGAATACTGCCATCTGGCTCTTTGAATACATCTCCTTTACGTCTGTTTTGACAAGTACCATCAGAACTTATTTGACACCATTCATCATCAGTAAATTTAAGAGGACTAATAATATCCCAATCACATAGTCTTTGAACAAGATTAATTTCCCAAGGAGCAGAACTACCACTATTACCATGAAAAGCAAATACAGCAACAGCTTCAATTACTTGTTGATACATCCAATCATCCGGACCACCTTCTCTATTGCCATATCCAGCAAGTTTAAGTTCTTTAATAGCATGTTTACAAATATTACTTTCTCTAATAACTTTAGCTAAAACTTTCTTATTAATAAGAGGTTTATTATTTTGCTTTTTAATATAACGCTTACTTTTCTTCATCTTTAATTACTTTAAGAACAACAATATTACATAAAAGACCATAGCAAAGATAATTATTAAATACACAATCAGGACAATTTCCAATATGTTTATTTTTAACATATTTACATAAAAGTGTTACTTCTTTATCATCTTTACACCTAATTGTAGTATAAAGAAATTCTTCACCATCATTTAAGTCATCAGTGAAATTAGTATCACTATAATTTTCAACATGAAAGTGTTTAAGTTTATCAATCTCTGAAGTCATAACCAAGTTCCATTAGATTATTTTTAATATTAAAAACTATTTATATTATATTTTCTTTCTGCAAATTTTCTTGCAGCAATAGCTTTTTCTTTAGTATCAAAATAACCAAGATTTATTTGTTTATTATTAATAGAAATATACGCTTGATAAGAAATATATTTACCTTTTTGAATATGTTTTCTAACACCAGTAGAATTATTTCTTTGTCTATATGTATTATACATATTATCAGATATAGTACAAATTCTAAGATTAGATTTTCTATTATCAAGACAATTACCATTTATATGGTCAATAGGATTATGAATTTTATCTAATTCATTAATAGTATTTGTTATAATTCTATGTAAAGCAACTTGTTTATTATTAATATTAGCATAAGCATAATTTCCGCATTTAGATATTTTATATTTAGAAATTTTATTAATATCTTCAGCATCAATAATAGTATAATCTATAACATTACAATTATTATTATATAATAATATTTTAGCAATATTATCATTTATAATAATTTCATTTTTATCAAAGCGTGTACGAGTTTTAATATTGCCATATCTTTTAATTTGATGATAATGTTTATTACAATATTTACCACAAGCACTATTATTACATCCTTCAATAGAACAAATATTTTTATATCTATTTCTTTTATTAAAATTAAATTTTAACTTCATATCCAAGTCCATTTAATTCTTGCTCTATAAGTTTACATATAATAGTAGCGTTAGTATGTGCTTTACCTGTGGTATTATACACACGTTTTCTAATTATATCAAACCATTCATCAATCGAATATGTATAAACACATCTAGTAGCAGTATCAAGAGGAAGAACACCACGAGCATCTTGACGATGCATACCAATATCTACAAGAAGTTTATATTTATTAAAAGAATCATTACAACTATTTCTATAAATAGATGCTTTTTTATGAGAATTGCACCATTCTTCAAAAATAGGTTCATTATTTAAATAATCTACTTCTTCATCACTCATCCAATGAGGTCTACAAATCGTTCCATCTTCATATACATATCGAGTTGATTTTTCAGCAATATTATTAGGACTAACACGGTTTAATTCACGAGAAGTACTAATTTGTGTATCAACACAAAAAGTATATCTCATCATATGAAATCCTATTTCAGTATTACGAAAATCTTCAATAGGAACAATATATTTAGATAGATAACCAAATTGTGTTTTATGGTCTAAAACCCAATTACCATTAACAGTTATATAATAAACATGTTTTTCATAATGATAACTAAAACCAATAGTATTAGCATAATTAATAATAATAGTTTCTAAAGTTTTATCACTATCATTAGCAATCATATAATAAGTTCCATGACGAAACATACTCCAATGTTCACTATCTATAAGTCTTTTAATAGTAGCTTGGTCATTACCTATTTCTCTACCATAACAAACTCTTGCGCATCTAGCAACATGAGCTTTAGCATCACCTCCTTGTTGCCAAAGTTCAACTTTAGGTTCAATTATTTTCATCTTCTTTATTATTATAAAAATCTTTAACTACATTTCCAAACACAGTATAAAAATGTTCTTTAGGTATAATATTAATAGGCTGTATAGAATCAAGCTCTTTAAAAAACTCTTTAAGACCTTTATTTCTAATCCATAAAGTATCATAAGTAGCAGTTATATAATTATCTTTATCCATGTCACAAGCTATAAAGCAAGTTTCACTATCAAGCTTATCTATACATTCTTTACATACAATAGCCTCAGCTATTTGTTTACTCTTACTAGCATCTTCTTCAACAGAATTTCCAAGTGGAGTATAACCAATAACTTTACCACAACATATACAAACTCTAGCAAGAGCATTTATACCAAAAATAGGATGTAATTTCATACCATATAATCAGTTACAAATTTAAGAACTTTATAGAAAAGACCAACAAGAGTACCAGTATTATCAATAACATAATCATCTTTATTAATTGTTATTTGTTCACTTTCGTGACTGTCATGATTATCATTATTAGATTTTCTATCTACTCTAATTATCATCCCTCCATAATCTCTGATAGCTTTACATTCATCATTATCAAATCTAGCATCAGCTATAATACATTGTCCTTTACTATTTCTTATATCAAATGCTTTATTCATAGTATAACGAATAAAAGCTTCTCTCCAAAAATGATTTCTAATAATGTTAGTACCATAATATTGAAGAAGAACTCTAATTTTAATACTAACATTATTATTATATAAAACAAGATATGAGGATAAGTCATTATATTTTAATATAGCATCATTACATTTATCCACAACATAAGTAGCATCTTTAATATTAGTAGAAACAATACCAGTTTTAAAATTATAATAATTTTCTTCTTTAACATCTTGTCTATCTAGAAGTTTACGGTCAATACCACAAAATTCAGATATATCATCTTTAAGTTTATCAGCAAAATGAATAATTATTTCATCATTTTCAACAAACCCATTTTTATGATAAAGAAGCCAAGTATCATAATTAGCTTTCATAATACCATCATGAAGGATATAACTAATCATAGAAGCAACTGTATCTTTACCGCTTCCTTTAAATCCTTTAATACCAACAATAGTAACTTTATTAATACTCATAATAATTTGTTTTTGTTTATCAAGACAAATATAAAAATATAATAGGAATTTACTAGTAATAATGATGCTGAATTTAATGTTAAATATCATAGTGAGAATGACGCATTTTAAGGCTTGCCATGACACGCAAATCTTATCGTGATAGATTAATCATTTAGATATATAAAATTGAATACAGGCAAAAAGAATCATGTCTACGAGCGTGTCATATACAATTTTACACCCATGTAAAACAGAAAAGCCTAGCACACCATATTGTGTACTAGGCTTCACCTTATTCAATATCTATATGATAAATAATACAAAAACCATTACGTTCTTCTACAAATTTAACATTAATATTAAAATCATCTTTAGATACAACAAAAGCATTACGCAATCTTGTATCGAGAAGTCTAATAACTATATCAGGAATATATAACTTAAATCCAGTATTAGCATCTCGAATAATAGGAACACTATTATTAATTCTATTATCATTATACAAAATTACATAAAGTTCATTACTTTTAGTTATTTCATTATATCTAACAGCAAAATTATAACTTTTAGCGTCATAATCAGTAAATAGAATAATAGATTTATAATAACAACTAAAATAAGATTTAGTTCTATCAAAACTATTATTCTTAATTACATTATAATCTAGTATCTCCATTTATAACAACAGTTTTAATATGAAATGGAACTCTAGCAACACCACTTCGTTCACCATATTCTATATGAACAGTTCTACCAATATAAGATTGAGAATCGAATAAAACTTCCTGTTGAACGATATGACTAGTGCTTAAACGAGTTTCAAATTTTTCATTATTAATATCATTTTTACAAAGAAGAATAGGTAAATCACGTTTCTTTTCTTTATAAATATCAAGAATTATAAAATCTCCTTCAGCAGCATCTTTAAACTTCTCCATATAATTAACTCTACGTCTGCCATATTGATAATCCATGTCTGGATTACGAAGAATAAGACCTTCAAAACCTAGATTAATAAAATGATTTCTAGCGTCAATAACTTCATTATCATTAGTAATATATCCACTAGGAAGAATAATTAATTGTTCTTTATTATTATAATGTTCTTTAATATTATTAAAGCGAGTAGGCATTTTAATATGATAACGATATGTATTTCTATGAGTTTGATTACCTTCCATCATAATATCATAACACCAAAACTGAAGAAGTTTATTTTCAACACAATTAGCATCTTTAACAAAATGATTAATTTGATTAATAGTATAACCCGGAAGATAAACTTCACCATCAAGTGCTGCAAATCCATTAATCATATCGTCGATAATATTTGTATTAATAGTAGCAAGCAGATAATCTTCAAGATAGCCAAGAGTATGCCAAATAAGACCTTCACGACTTTGGAAACGAAGCCTAACAGGTTTAAACATATCATTTTGAGTATAAGCAGTAACAATACAACGAAGACCATTAATCTTATACTGACCATACATATAACTGACTTTTTTCCAAACATTACCACTATACGTTTTAGCAAGCATTGGAAGTAAAAGATTACTGTTTCCATTACTAAGGTCTTTAGGTAGATAAGTATTTAGAAAATTAAATAGAGTATCATTATCTCCATCCTCCACGGGGGGTAAACCCTGCATATCACAAAGTTCATTAAGATATGTATATCCTTGTTTAATTTTATCATTATATCTACTTTCAAGTTCTTTTTTACCATCTTTTTGAGTAACAGCATAAACTTCTTTACGAATATTACCTCGAACAAGACCATAAAAAACAGTGATACTACTAGTACCACTGTCAAGTTCAGCCCACCAAACAGTAGGCACACCATTATTATTTCTACGATAAAGTTTATTCATTATGTTCACTTATTTTTAAACCATTAAATGCAAAACTAACAGCTTTACCACCTAGAAGTTTAGCTTTACGCTGAGCAATCGTTTCCTTTTTAGGCTTAATAGCCTTTGCAATACCGGTGCTAACATCAATGGGTTTACCTGTAAAGACATCTTTTGATTGATTAACTCTGCTAGCACTTCTAGTACGTTTCCTTGGTTCTTTACTATAATATCGTACTGGGTTTCTTCTCTCGAAATCAAGATTTTTTTCATGTATATCAATAATTCTTTTAATAATAGTATTACGATAATCAATATAACTTTGAGCTTTTTCTGGGTGATGTTCTAGAACAAGATAAAGTTTATCAAGAATATATTCAATACTAGAAAGAGTAATACGATAACCATAATTAATAGTTTGTCTAGGACGAGAACCATCAGGATAAATAGTAGTACAATCTAAATCTTTAATATAAGATTCAATTGCATCAGCCATTGTAGATTTATCAATAACATAATTAATATATCTAATATCTCTATCGTCTAGCTTTTCTTCATATCCTTTTATTATCATAGATTTTCTTTCTTACATTTATAAATAATAATACGAGTTGGTTTACCTATAAGACAATGATTATATTTAAACCATTCAACAATATCAAATGTAGGATAAGTTTTAGCTATTCCTTCAATAAGAGCATAACCTTCTTGATAATTAAAATTACTATGAATAGTTCCACCATTATCAGTATCAAGTAAGCTAAACTTTTTGATATATTCAACGTCATCATTAGAAGATAGATTAATTTCTCCATAACAATAAATATCTTTTTTATCAATACATTTACCATCTACATTAATACATTCCCATTTATCAAGATTTTGTTCATCTTCTTCAGTAATTGGACGCATAACAGTATATGTAATACCAGCTAAACTTTTAGTATGGCAAAGTATTACTTTCTTCCGTATCCCAAGTAAATTCACTTTCTTCTCCATAATTATCTTCTATATATTTAACAACTTGTTGAGTTAATTCATTAATAACATTTGTAGAATAACTACTTCTTAATTCTGCAAAATCTTTAACGCCAAGTTCTTTAGGAATAATAATAGGTATAATATCATAATCATTCTTAAGAATTATAGCTTCCATAAGACCAGTTCTATCATTATCCATAAGGCTAATAAGAAAACCATTTCGATTAAGTTTACTACGAAGCCAATCATATTCAATTTGACGAAGTTTATAAGTTTCATGTGGAATATTCACAACACCAATAGCCTTAGACTCAAGGGTAGACCCCCCGTAGAGGATGGAATGATTAATACTCTTTAGATAACATTCAAGACTTAATCTGTCTTTAGTAGATTTAGTTATAATAATAACGTCATAATTATCTAATTCAAGATTAATAACTCCTTCAATAGTATTACTATTAGTTATAAACTTAACTTCAGTTTTCTTATTCCTATTTGGAAAATACAGTTTAACATTAACTATTCCTCTTTTATCTTGTCCAAGAACATATCCATAACATAAATCCGTTTTATCTTTATCGTAAAAATATTTAGGAATAGGATTAGTTGAACGATTAATATAAAATTGGTCAACAGGATAAACAAAATGAGTATTAAGAAAATTAAGATTAATACCAAATTGTCCCCAATACTTAGCATCTAAATTATTCCACGGACGAGTAACAAGTTCAATAATAGGTTTATGATTACGTACATTACTAATAGCCCTAGCAATATTATAATCGTTGTTTTCATCTTTATCTTGTCCATAAATAATATTTCTAAAAGTATAAGCAATATGTTTAAGAACAAATAGAAATTGACTTTTAATAGAAATATCAATTTGCTTATGAACAATTTCAGAGAGTACAGTTGCAGCAGCATCTATACAATCTCCCCACCAATATCCAGCAAAATCTCTTCCTTTAAGTTTATTCCTATTATCATATCTAAAACCAAAACTAGGATGAGTATCTTCACGAAAAGGACTAGATATAAATTCTCCTGTATCTATACAATGTTGTATATCTTCAACACTAATTCCAGTATAAGTGCTAAAAATAGTAATTTGACTAACTTTAGAGAAAATATAATCTTTAGTTAAAATAATATTACTAATATTTCTTTTCATAATATTTCTAATTTGACCTTTATCGTGAACATATAAAAAAAGAGGACTAGGTACTAAAATAGTACCCAATCCTCTTACATACAACTATTTAACTAACTTTAATTTTTTAAAATGGTAAATCTTCTGTTGGATTAACAAAAGCACCAGCAGCATCATTACCACCGCCAAATGGACTAAAATCTCCACCTCCATTAAATCCACTAACAGGATTTATAGGAGCAGCAGTTTGAACACCGGGCATTACACCAACACCAGGCATAGCAACATTTGGTTGTTTAGCTTGTTCGGCAGATTTTTGATAAACAATACTTTCTTTATAAGGGTCAATATGCAAACTAGGAGCAGATTGTTCTTTATAAAGTTCAATAACTCCATCGTTAATAAATGTAGGAAATCCTAAATCACCAAATGAAGATTTACTTCCAACAACAGCACGCCATTTACCATCATTCTTAACGAAACGAAGAAGCTTCATCCAAATAGTAATAGGTTTACCTTTAGCATCATTATAAACAGGTTTACCATTATTGTTAAGTAACTTAACATAATTTTCAAACACAGTCTTATAACCAGCTATAACTTCCTCAGCTTCAACAGGTACATACTGCATATTTTCATCAAAATCTTCAAAAGGTAAAGTAAGAGCATCAATTTCTTCTTCTGTTAAATCACGACCTTTAAGAACAAATACATTATATATATGTTTCATAAAGCGAAAAATGTTATCAACTTTCCAAGCACCTTTACCACCGGGAATAGTTTCAACATTACTTTCAGCAGGAAGAAGACGTTGAGTTACATAACGACGTTCATTGATATTTTCATGATTACTAGCAAAAGTAAATGTAAGATAAGGAATACTCATACCAGCAAATGAAGGCATACCTTGAACATCATCTTTCAGTGTAGCCCAATCAACTTTAACATCTTCAAGATGACCAATAAACAAACCATTAGCTTTATTACAATCAGTACGTTCATCAAACTTTTTACGAGTTACATCACGTAAATCGTTATTAATACCTCTACCTCTACGTTTTTTAGGAGTTTGTACTTCTGCATTAGCAGTTTGTTCAGCACTTGCTGCAACAGCAGCTTCATTCTTAATTTCTTTTTCTGTCGACATAATTAAAGTAATTAAAAGAATTATTAGATAAAATAAGAGCTGCACCATTAGCAATACTAACAATGCAGCTCTATGTTCAAGATACTATATTTCTAGGACGAAGATTTGATTATTCAGCAGTTTCTTCTTTTTCAGCTTTCTTACCGATACGAACAGGTTCTTCATCTTTATATTCGGTAAGCATTGCAATCTTAACAACAATATCTTTATGACCGTTATTAACAACAGCTTCTTGCAAGTTATCAATATCTACTGTATAAACACGATTCTTAGAAGTAGCTTCTTCATCAGTCATATCAGCTTTCAACTGTTTCCAAACATTAGAATCAGTAAAGTTAAGAGTTACACCAATACCAGACAAAGCAGCAGTATTAGCACACTTAGAACCTTTAATCTTAGCAACTTCATCACCTTGAATACAGCTAACCAAAAGTTCTTTCTGTTCATCTTCGGTAATACCTTCACGACCAAGAGCAGCTTTAAGTTCTTCATTAGAAGAAGATAAAGCACCTTCAAGAGTTTCTTGGAAATAAGTATTAACATACTTAATCTTATCATTCTTAGTCATACGAACACGAGTAGTGCAAGGATTACCATTCTTGTCTAATTCAGCAATACCTTTAGCCAAAGCCCAAATATCAAATTCAGCATGAACAGCCATAGCAGCTTCGGGAGATTCAATATCCAAACCTTGTTCTTCACAGAAAGCAACAACTTCGGGTACTTTATTGATAATAGCATTATCAATATTTGCACAGTTATTAATGAACATTACATATTCACCATGAGCAATGCCGAGAGCTTTAGAAACTTGTGCAGTCATACGGAAACTACCGGGAGTAGAAACAACTACCAATTCAGGTTCTTCACTAACTGCTCTTTGACCAGCATTAACAATACCCATACCAAAACTCAAACCTTTCTTAAAGTCTTTCATAATTATAATTATTTAAAAAGTGAATAATATCAGTCATACGACTGTTTTGTTTAATAATAATTTCTCTAGTTTGTTTATGTTATTGAATTTCAGTAATATCAATAATATCTTCATTACTCAAATCAATACCTTGCATAGTCTTTAATTCTTCTGTGCTTAAACAGCCCATAATTAAATCATTAGCAATTTCACGAGCACCATAAACAAATGCTCTATGACTTATCATTATCTTAGGATATTTCTTATAAGTATCTTTTTCAAAACATCCAGCAACAATAGCATCTTTATAAGTAAACTCACCAGTAGCAACCATATTACGTTCTCCAATTTTACGATAAAAACGATAACTAGTAATATAATCAATAGGAACAGCAGGTATTCTATAAACAGGAACTTTACCAGTAGAAGCAATTTGTTTAGCTTCATTAGTATTAGTAGCTATTTCAAACTTACCATTAAGTTGATATTCTTTATATACATTACCATTATAATCTTTATAATATTTAACAGGATAAACATATATATGTTCATGGTCTTTATCTTCTGCATTTTTAGTTTGTGCCTCTTTGGGAGTAAGACACTTAATACAGTCAGATGGAAGTTTATCTTCATCATAAGCATTAAAGCCATCTGTATATTCGTACAGAGCGCGATAATTATCTACTTTTTCCCAACTCACGCTGCCTTTGACAAGTAATGCCTTAATAATGTGAACATCAACACCTGTTTTACCTTGAACTACATGAATATGTTCAATGCAAGTAGAAAATGGAAGTCTAAGGTCTTTAGCTCTCATTGCAATAGCAAGACCATCTTCAACAGACTTAATACCACATTTATCACTACGCATAACACGTTTGATAAATACTTCAAGACTTGCAATTTCAGCTTCACTCATATAATTAAGCTGATATGGAGCAACAGAATGTTGAACACCATGTTGTTTTTCAATACCACTATTACTAACAGCAACAGTAGTATCATTAACTTTAACTTCTTTATCTTCGTCCATTCTATCAAAGAGCGATTTTGATTACACAACAAATGTAACTATTATATTTATACTAGCAAATAATATCATCAAAATTTTGAGCACTAATATCAGAATTAACATTCTGTATAACTTCATGGTTAACTGATAACTTTTCCTTTTTAAGACTTGCTTCTTCGATAGTACCAGCTATATAAAGTTTATGTACTTTAAGTTTTGATTGACTACAATTAACATTATTATAACGATAAATAAGTTCATCTATGGTATCACATAAAGGTGAGGTTAAAATCCATTCGTCTACGCTTGTTTCTAGGCTGTCAGTTGAATTATTTTTTATAGATAATACTCTTAATAAGCCATCATTAAAAGACTTTAAATTCAGCGTGGAAATAGCCTTAGATTTAATGATTCTTGGCTGTCCTTTCTTGCTTCCAGACTTGTACAAAACAGGAATACCATTACTATCAACTAGAACTTTATCCTCAATTTTATCATGATAATCACCACAAATTTCACCTAGTTTATCATTAATATATTTAGTTACAGTAGCAGCATATTCACCTCTCTTACTAATAATAAGAAATCGTTTGTCAGGATTATCTTTAATAATTTCAACTATCCTTTCTAGCTTACAAACATTATCAGAACATATAAGCATACGTTCACGAATAATATTATAAAAAGTCTTAACTCGTTCAGCAAGAACAAGAGGATTATAACATTCATCAATTTGTTTACTAAAAGGATTAGTCATATCCATATCAGCACTCCATCCATTATATTCAGCTATTTCTGTAATATATTGAATAGCACTACGTCCATCTTGAGTACCATTTCGAGCACATTTAATATTATCAAGATTACCAAATACTTGAATAGTTTGAGTAATAAATTCAGTATATTTATCATAATTAGTAATATCATCTTGATTAACAAACAAAATTGGCTCTCTGTATTCCTCTACGGGGAGTAAAGCCCGCATAGCATTAATACCACTAGAACTTATATTATCATTAATAGGTGGAATATTAGTATAAATTTCTTTTAGCTTGGCAGTATCAATAGTATCTTTAGTTATAATCATAAGTTTAAATCTAGCATGATTAAAAACTGTATTACAAGAAAGATTCCATTCATTAACTCCAACAACAATAGAAATATCATAACTATAATTATATCTACTATTAACATAAGTATGAGTAAGAATATTAATAGTATCTATATTTATATTATGATTTTTAAGACCATCAACAATTTCTGTTCTTCTTTTCCAATTATCTGTAATAATAAGTATTTTAAGATTAGGATTTTTATTCCTCATCAGAGTAATAACTCTACTTATAATTTCAGAATAATCAAGAGGTTGAACACAATGGATAGTTCCAATACCTTTATAATCTTTAGAACCCCATTTATTAATAAGTTTACTATATGATTCTTCAACTATATTTTTCATCCAAAATCATCTTCATTAAAAATAGGATTATACATACCGCTATATTTTTTAATTTTACTTTTACCTTTACCCTTAGGAGAAATTTTAAGTTTGATAGGATTAATAATCTTCATAGCTTCTTGATAATAAAATTTAAAATTAATATCTCTAAGAGAAATATCTTTATCATCAAGACTATTAATAACTGTTACAACAGAACCAGCCGCCATTCTACTACGAGAACCATTATCATTATGAACTTTCTCAATAATATAGCCTCTATTAGAAACATAAAATCGAACATATCTTTGACAAACAACATGAGTAACTTGTCCATTTTCAATTTTAGTTTCTTCCACATGAAATTGTCTACCTACATTTTGAGTAAGACAAAAGTCAAGAATATTAGTTGCTTCTTGAAGAGTATCCATGACAGGTTTATTCTTAAGAAAATAGTTTTCAATAGCTTGAGCAACAATAGGCATAGAATAACCTTTAGTTAAATCGAGAGAATACATCATAGGATTAAGAGCACCTTTAGATTCAATTTTAAGCTTACCTTTAGACCTAAATTGAGTAATATAATTATTAACATCACGAGCTATAAGACTATGAACAACATCGCTATCAGCTTGCATACCAGTAATATTTTGCCACCAAGTAGTAATTTCTTTAAATTTATCTTCTTGGTCAATATAAACTTTAACCATAATACCATCAGTATTTGCACTAATAATATGAATATTATCTAGTTCAAGAGCTTCGCATAACATAAGAAGCATAAGTTGTCCATTAACAGTAACTTTAAGAACAGCAAGACGGTCATATAAATCTCCTTTTTCAAACGCATATCCTTAATCTTTCAATTAAGGGCTGACTATATCTTTAATCACCATAATTCTCTTTATATTCCCAAACATATCCTCCAGCCCGTTTATATTTAGGAACATGACGACAACATTTGGAAATAGCTGAACTGTCTATTTGAAGAGCTTTAGCGGCTTCTATAACAGACCCCCATTCTTTTATAAATTCTCCATAAATGTTTAATTGAATAACAGGCTTAGCATTAGGATTATTACTACCTGACCCTAAACTTCCACCTCTACCTCCTCTAATAATATTAGTAAGAGTACCACCGTCTTCAATTAATTTATATTTAGCTACTAATTCTTTTTCAAGTTGAACTCCTCTATCTGGAGTAATATCAATTTCTACAATTTCAACTTTAATTAAATCAACATTAATAGCCTTTTCATTATAACGAGAATTTCGTCTATTACCAGAAAATACAAATGCTCTTTGTAAAGTACCTTGACCAACATAAAAAGGTTTATCTTCATCTCCATAATAATGTAAATACATACACTGTCTATCATAATCTTCTAAATGATAACCATGGCTTAAAGGAGTTTGTTTATTTTTGTTTTGACTAGTAGTTGCACTTCGATATCCAAATCTTTTTTGAGATTCTCCATCTCTATGAACTTTATTTACCAATTTACAACCTTTTGGTCTACCAACTTTACCTGTTTTTTCTCCACCAATAGTTTTAGGAGATTTAAAATTAAATGTAACCATAACTTTATTTATTTTAAAATTAATAACATAATAAAGTTACGAAATATCTTGGTGATTATTCCCCGTTTCCTATTAAATATAACATTATTTAATAGTACGTCTTTCGACTAGTCGATGAACCTTACTCATATTATGATTCCCATCATTATTTAGAGTCTTGGCTGCTGATTGTCATATAATAATAGTTTTTCTAGCATTCACACTTGTCTTTTCAAACTATGTTGTAGCACTATTATCTTCACGAGTTTCCAGCAATTAGAGGAATTTTATTTGAGCATTGAATATACCCAATTTACCATAAATACTATTTATGACAATCTTTAAAACTAAAGCAAGAATATCTTTAGCAATACCATCTATGTATTCTTCTTCACTATGTTTCACATCAACACGTTTTTGTTTCATCCAACTAATTAAATTACAAAAAGCATTTGTATCAATATGAGAAGGAGCAACTTTATGAACACCTATTATACTAGGATAAAAACTAGCAACATCAAAATGATAAATGGTAAAAGGTTTACCCCCCGTGGAGGATGGAGTTAAGTAATCACCATAAGGAGTAGTTGAATATAACTCCATAGGAACATCTTGACTATGTAAACCTCCAGTTGCAAGAGTATAAGTTATATCTCCAATTTTAACGTTCTCACTAAAAGCATCTTTATTAACTCTATAAATTGTAGTTTTATAAAGTTTATCAAGTAAATCTTGAAGTTCTTTAGTTTTGAATTTAATAAAAGGAAAAATAACTTTCTTAAAACTCATAGCAGTTCTTTCAGTTTTCTTACCTTTCCATTGTTCGGGAGCAAGACCACTAAATTTACTATAAAATTTCTCAAAAAGAATATCAGCAGTTTTACTACGACTAGAATTAAGAACATCAACATCATATGCTTTACTAATAGCATAACGAGATTTAATTTCTTCTGGATAAAGACGAACTATTTCAGCTACAATGAAAACATCATTAAGATTATAATACATCATAGGTTCAATATATTCATCAAGAATAAATCTATCCCATTTATCTACTAGCTTATTAAGCTGTTTAACATTCATTCCTTTAAGATTAGGAATTTCATCATATAGTTCAGCTTCTTTTTCATTAATATCAGGAAGTTCATATTCTAGAAGTTCATACCATTGAAGATTAATAGAAGTTTGTTTTAAACCTTTAGGAACAGGTTTACGTTCACCTGTTTTACTATCTACAACTACACTTGCGTTATTAAGAGCAAATATACGCATTACATCAATACCTGTAAATGGTAGTTTATATTTTCTAAGACTATTAAGATAAAAATCAGTTTTAAATTTATCTTTATCATCTTGACTAGAAATAATAGTTTTACTAGTTTCATATAACTTATTAATAAGTTCTTTCGTACTATTCATACGCATATAAAAACTAAGTAAAGCAGCAATCATAAGATTATCATAATTGAAATTATTAAATCCATACAAGTCAGTACGAATAATATTTCCATTAGAATCTTTATAACATCTAGTTTTATTAATATAACCTATCATAGAAAGTAATTGACTATCATCTGTATCTGTTATATAAAAACTATGTTTTTCAACAGTTTTAAGACGAGCTTTAATTTCTTCAACAGATAGTTTTTGAACTAAAGGAATAGCTTTATTATCAGTATTAACACAATCTTTAAAAACTTTAAGATAACTATTAATACTAACAAAAGTAATAGAAAAGAAATTTCTTAAAACTTCAACATCATAAGCTATACAATTAATCATTTATACTATACCATAATTATTTCTATTTTTAGTAACCCAATTAACATCATCAGCAAAACGCTGTTTAAACATATGATAAAGATTATCATCTTTAAATTTAACAAGAGGCGAATAATTATTAAATATATACTTACCACCAGTAGCAATAAATCTAGGAATATGATTATCACTAATACTAAGATAAGCATCACCAAATATAAATAGATACTTATAATTAATTCTAGCTAATTCTTTCCATAGAATATTACGACATTTATCAATAGCAGTAAGATATGTATTATAATTATTAGAACAAGCACATTTAATACTATAAGTCATATACACATCTTCAGTATTATTACGTCCAGAATATTCATCATAAAGATTACCAATATCAGTAAATAATTGATAACCTTCACAATAAACTCTATCACCTCTAGGAAATAGGAAAACAACATCTCCATGAATACTTCCTCTACCACCTTGTATATATTTACCTGTATTAAATATACGATTTGGACATCTTTCACAATCAGGATATTCGTCAACAGTTTTACTTGCCATAAGATAATACTAATTGATTACTAGCGCGAGAACAAGCAACATATAATCTACGAAGCATTTCATCTCTATTAGTATAAGGATGACCATATTTATCATAAATCATATCGTTAATATCTACAAATACATTTTTATAAGTAGAACCTTGTGCTCTATGAGAAGTAATTGCAAAACCATAATCTAAATCTCTACTAAATAAAATCTTACCATTACTATTCGTAATATTAGAAGCGATAAGATATTTACGTTTAAAATCAAAATACTGTTTCCATTTACTTCCACGTTCAGAACTACTAGCTTTTTTAGCATCATCAATAAGACTAGTCAACTTCTTATAATACATCTGAAATGTATAGTTATCATAATGGTCAATAACAAATAAAGGTTGAGTTATAGCACCACCATGAATAGCTTGAAACTTAATAAGAAATCCTTTAAACTCATAATCATTATCAATTGTATCAACAATATCTTTAACAATATATTCTTCACTATTGTTTATAATAATATCATTAAAAACATTAACAACAGTAGTATAACTCATTATTAAATCATTACGAGTAATAAGACTTTTATCAGCATCTTGAATAATCATATGTCTTACATGGTTATTCCATTGTGCAACACGACTATTAGTATAAGCTATAATACGATACAAATCAATATTTTTAGTATATTCTTCATCATTAAAACAAGTATCAATTAAATCAGAAAATTCAGTTTGACCACAAACATAAAATCCTTTAGTTTCTTCATTATAATCTTGTCTATTTTTAGATATATAATCAAGAAATCTCCATCCATTCTTATTATCTATATCTTCTCGAAGAAGTTTAAGAAGTTTACTAATAGGATTATTATCTCCTTGTCGTACAACTTCTTTAAGATAATAAGTATTACTAGCAATAAGAAAAGCTTGACTAGTTTTCTCATTAACAGGTGGAAGCTGACTAGAGTCACCAAGCATTATAACTTTAATTTGAAGCTTCTTACATTTATTACTAATATACTTAACAAGTTTAGCATTAAGCATAGAAGCTTCATCAATAATTAAAACTTTAAGACCATCTAGTTTATCTTTTCCAACAGGATTAAAGGCAGGATTTTCAGGGTCAAAATTTTCAATATTAACATCAAGTCTAAAACCAAACAATGATTGAATTGTATTAACTTCTTTTCCACCAATAGAATTACTAAGAACTCTACAAGCTTTATGTGTAGGAGCAGCACAACCTATAACACCACCAGACCATTTGCAATTATTAATAACATATTTAATAACAAATGTCTTACCTGTACCTCCAGCACCACAAAGAGCATTAATATATTTCTTCTCATCCCAAGGTTGTGCAAGAAACTCAATAAGTTCATGCACAGCTATTTCTTGGTCTTTAGTAAACTTAATGTTAGTATCTTTTCTATTACTATTAGCAATATTAAGATTACCAATCATTACAATTCGTTGTTTACATCAATAAGATTATTTTTAACTTTATCTTCATATTCTTTCCATTCTTGAAAAGCTAAAATAGTAGATTCACTATCACCACGATTATAACATGTAGTAATATGAAACAATTCCTTAGCAAAAGGCATTTTAACAATTTTACCTTTAGCTATAAGTCCAGCAGCAAAAGGAATATAAAATCTAGTATCAACAGTTTTTCTATTTTCACTATCTCTTATAATTTTAATTCTATGATTATATTCATCTAATCGACGAGCATAAACAACTTTCTTTCCTTTAGTTCTGTAACTTTCACCTGTAATGCTATATAGTTTGCCATTGTATTCTACTTTATAAGTACCATCAATATATCTAATAATACCTTCACATTTAGCAACTATAATAACATATTTATTGACTATTCCTTTCTCTTTGGATTTACCTACAACTCCAAATGAGAATTTAAAGCTAACCATAGCATACTACTTTCTTTTAATAGTACGCATACGTTTATCAACAGCACGAGTAATACCTTTAAAAGTATTATCTTCTGCAAACTTAGCTTTACGAGCAGCCTTTTTAGCAGCTTTCTTAGCAGCAATTTCTTCATCACGTTCTTTTTGTTGTTGAATAACATCAACAATCTCAACATGATAACCGCAATAATGAGAAAGAAAATCAATCTTACCACTAGTTCCATTACCAATAGAACTATTTTTAGCTACTTTAATAACTTTACTAGCAGGATTGATTCCAATAACAGCATCAACATTATTAAGTTGACGAACAACAGAAACTTCATCATACTTTTTCATAAGTACTTTACATTTTTAAAGATTAATAAAACAATTATATTTAATAGTTAAAACTATAATAAGTTCAATAATAGTAAGACTAGTAGAGCCACTACGCTACGCTCCGTGGCGACCCCCCGTAGAGGATGGAAGTAAGCTAGTCATTAAACTTTCTTTCTAATAATATCATTAAAATCACTAGCAAGTTTACCAATTCTATCTTCAATTCTATCTAGTCTATTTCTATCTCTATCTCTTTTAACTTCCCATTGTTTATTAATATCGCAAATATCAATTTGAATCTTTCTAATCCAATTTTGAGTATCATTAATATCTCTAATAAGTCTATCTAGTTTTTTACTAACAATGCTAATTCTTATAAAAAGATATATAGATAAACCAAATATCATACCAAGTATAAAATGAGAAACATTTTCAATCATAAAAATAATGATAAAGTTTACGAATAAGTTCAAATCTAGTATCAGTAATATTATAGATTTTAAATGCCTTAGCAACAAAATCAAAATCACCATATTTAAGCAAAGCATCTATATAATCTTTAATATCACTAAGCCACATAATAGCACTAACAGAATATCTATCACTATCAGTATTAGTAATATATTGACCAATACCTTTAGCAATAGTATCAGCAGTTATATCGTTAATAATAAACTTATCAGTAAACCAATTATCTTTTATATACTGTTTATCAGTATATTTATCACGAAAGGTTTTAGATAGTTTATTACATAAATCAATATAAGAACGAGCAGCAGTTCTATTATTATGATTAACAAATTGAACATCTTTAACTTTAAGAGTTAAGTTCATACCACATTCAATAATACGAACTTTAATTTGTTTTTTATCTTCATTAATATATAGAACAATAGCAAGTTTATCTTTCCAATAACCAGTATTCAAAGTAACTATATCATAAAGTTTAACTTTAAATCCAGATGTAATAGTACCATCAATTTGTTTATAAGTAATATAATTCATAATAAAACTGTATTAAATTTTTAGTTTAACATTTATTAGCTAGTTCTTTTGCCCTGTATTGAACTCAATATTAATCGTGATAGATTAATCAGATTATATATGAAAATTCAACAGGGAGCAAAAGAACCGTATCTATGAATGTATTATGAACATAAATAGTTAGTCATTATTAGCAGGCTCATTATTCTGTTCATTATTCTTACCATCACGTTTAAGACGTTCTTTAAGAATATGTTCAGATACAGAACCAAGTTTACATTCACTAACACAACGACTAACACCTTTAGCATGAGTTACAGCATATACAATAGGATAATTAATATATTTATTATTACCTACTGTACGTTCGATTTTAGTAATTCCAACTTCGGTTACAATACCAACACAAACACCAAGCTTAGTTTGATTATGATATTGATAAGTATATTCCATATAAACTACTTGTCCTTTTTTAAACTTAGCTTGTTCTTCAATGTATCTATCTAATAGACCATCAAAAATAAAAGAATCATAATTATCCATTTTAATTATATATTTAAAGTTAATAATATACATACTAAAAAGCCTAGCACTATCTTCACAGACAACGCTAGGCAAAACTACAAATACGAAATCATATAAAACGAAATGTTTGATACAGACATTGTTATTACTAATTTCACAATCAATAATAACATCATTAACACCAAATCAAATATGACATATAACACTTGGACTATGATAAATATTAATAGCACTATCTTCACAGACTGTACTATTACAAAACCTACAATTTTAGAAATTAAAACGGATAATAGCAATATCATAGTTTCGGAGTTCAATTCCTCCATCATCAGCAAGTGAAATAACACTATTATCTTCACAGACAATAGTGTTAGAAATACAATCAAAAACTTATGTGGGATTATTTAGCAGATTTATTTGCTTTTCTACGTTTAAGTTCAGCATAAATTTCATCATCGCTAAAATTCTTAAACTTATTCTCCTGTTTATTATTATCAACAAATTGATTAATCATTTTAATCATTTCCTTATATTCTGCATTAGAAGTATCAATAATATGTTGAGCAATCAAATGATTAATTTCAGTATTAGCGTTAACGATATTAATAATCATATCTTTAGCATATTTAGGAAAAACAGCAATAATAGGTTTAAGAATATCTTTATCTTCAATTATACTATCCCAACGATTAATAAGCCAATCAAGTTCAAATCCATTTTCAGTAGCAAGTTTAATAATATCTTCTTGAGTTTTACCAAAATCATTAATATATTTTTGTTCTTTAAGAACATATATAAATAAAGCTAAACCTCTAACATATTGGTCTGGAGATAAACCTTTATCTTTAATATCATTAATGAATTTATTAATAAGTTCGCAATCTTCTTTATATTTACAGGTATCACAAGTAATACTATCACAAGATTTACCAAAAACTTCATCAAGAATAACTTTAATATTAATATTTTCCATAATTTTATTTATTTAATCATAATAACCAAAAACATCATTTTCAGGGTCAACAATAGGACTATCATCAACTATTGGTTCCCAAGCAATATCGTCAAAATCTTGACTTAGACATTCTGCATGAATTTCAACACCTTCAACATTATTATTGAAATATGTATCATCTTCAACAAAATAAATATCAGTTCTTTCCATATCTTTATATATAAAATAAACTCCGAGTAGAGGATAGTTATCATCAACGTGTTAACTATAACAAACCCAATAAACAAAATGGATAAAAATGGCAAGAATATGAGAATTAGCTTTAATAAGCTCAACAGCACTATCTTATCCTCTACGGGGAGTCTATACTACAAACTTAACTAGCTTCAGAATCTTTATTCTTTTTATGAAGTTCAGTTTCAGTATCAATCATAATACCAATAACTCGCTGACTATCACTAGCAACATCAGCATGAGCTTTAACTAAAGCATCAATGAATAAATCATCTGTATATCTATATTCTCTACGAAGTCCACCATCAGCAGTAACTCTAAACTTATTCCATAAAAAGTCAACATAAGCACCTTTAGAATTACATATTCTTCCATCATCTTCAAGAGTATGAAGAATATTAAGAGAAGTATGGCGTCTAAATGCAGCATTGAATTTAACAATACAAACTACATCAAGAATATGTTGAGGAACATTAATTCCAACAGGAACACCACGTTTATCAGTCTTAGCATCTTTAAAATCATTATCTTCATTAACTTGACTAACAACAGTAGTTTGTTCTTCCTGTTTACGAACTTTACTTTGTTTCTTCTTCCTAGCTTTATTCTTAGTCTGAACAGTTTCACTACTAACAACAGCATTAACTTGTGTATCTTCTTCAGGAACAACAAGTTTGCCCTCTTGTTTAGCTTCTTCTAAACTTTCAGCCATAGTTTTCTTTCTAGGCTTAGATTGAACATTACTAGTAACATTATCAAAATTTACCATAACACTTATAAGTTTAAGATTAATATTATTATCAGTAGCAATATTACTCTACTGAACAACACGACAAATATAACAATTAAATATAATACTCCAAATATATTATAATTTATTTATACTATAATTCTAACTAATAATCAATAGCTATATTAAAATAACTAAAATAGTTATAGCAATAGGAATTAACTTACCACGAGTATAATAAATATCAATAGTATCAAGAGTATCATTAGTATAAAGAGAATCAGTAATATCAAGAATATTAAGAATATCATTAGTAATACCACCAGTAATATTAGCATGACTAGTATTAATAGTCATTATAATACTGATAATATTAATAGTGCTATTGTTAGCTAGAACTAATGCTATTGGTCATTATGATTAGAAGTCTTATTAGACTTGGTAATACTGTTAGAGCTAGTCTTAATAACGATTGTATGACTAATCGTCATGACGAACGTCAATGAGATGATAATGATGATGCTATGACTGAAACTGATAGTGGCATAACTAGAGGTTATAATGCTGGAACTAGAGATTATGATAGTATAACGAAAGGTTATGAGAGAGGAGGAGAAAGAGTTGGAGCTAATACTAACAACGATGATATAACTAGAGGTTATAACTAATGGTTATGAAGATATAACTAAAGGTTATAATGAACGAGAATGAGAGAAGTGAAACAATAGGTTTAGATTGATTAGGAAGAGGATGAAGAGCAATGGGTTTAGTAGTAGGAAGATAACCAGCAAGTCTAATCCTTTCAGCATCACCATCTCGACCCTTATCTCCACATCCATCTCCATCACAATCACTCTCATCTCCACATTCAACCTCAATTTAACCCTATTTGAACCACATCCAACTCCACCATCTCATTCTCCACAAACTCCACATTCACCACTTTCATCTCCACATACTCTTTCTCCACATTCAATACCTCTCGTCACCTCTAATTTCACCTCTATAACTTTTTGTTATGAGAGTAAATCTCCATGAGCAATATCAGTATCAATACTAACAACGACAGTCATACCAACATCATCTTGTTTCACAAGATGAGTTGTTTTAAGTTCACTAACATAACTAGTTTTAATGATATGAATCAGCAAAAATAATTACAATTTTATAGCTATATCTAGCTTGTTATATATATATATATATATATATATATATATATA
>ENA-ORHS01000008-ORHS01000008.1-human-gut-metagenome-genome-assembly--contig:-NODE-8-length-112254-cov-53.2941_pt1 | contig 112254 bp, 90 predicted proteins | sample MGYA00243080_ERZ508729 | MGnify/ENA primary metagenome ERZ508729 (study PRJEB26277, sample SAMN04329843) | human gut metagenome | biome: human-associated habitat | host: Homo sapiens | place: USA... | reverse complement strand
TCCTTGCTTCGATGTCAAGGAATGGCTGAAGGAAATCGACTTCCATCTCTAGAAAATGCTCCTCATCTGAAAACAGATGGGGAGTTTTTTCGTATATCAACATTACAGCGTCACCACTATATTACAAGTTGTTACACCTATCAGTTTTTTGAAAAATGTTATATTGGGTTCCTCATTGCAGTATCGTTTTTCTAAAATCATCCCGTCCTTCTTTGTTGATAAAGCGAGCTGCACTCGGCAATTTGAAAGCGAGCTTTCATTGCACTCATTGGCATCGCTTTTTCCCATAAAAGAAGGTATTTTTCTACCTCTCCGTCTCTCCTGCAAGGAAAGACTTTTTTTCGAAAACCTACCCGTCCTTCCTTACCGTTAAAGAAGGAGTCTTTCGAATCCCTCCGTCTCCCTTTAGCCAAAGGGAGCTCCACCTCTAACCAAGCCTTCCTCCTCAGAAGGAAGGATGTAACCGCCCTACTCGGTGCTCGGAACCGCTACGCTCTAAGGTTGGCGGACCATCAAAGGTCTTCGCCATGTTTTGCGGGATGGGACCGCCTGGAGTGGCATTTCTTGGCTGTGCTATATAAACCAAAGGTCAGATTGTGATCGTGTCGGTTATGCAAATAGGAAACCTCTATATATTCACTCATTTGTTATCATAATAGCCTGTAAATAACCTTTTAATAATTTCAACATTATCTATATAGCAAAAAGATTGAGGCGCTCTAAATTTTGAATCTATATTAGACGGATCAAGTGGTTCTTTATAAAGATCAAATTTTGAAATTTCAATTCCAAAAGCAACAGTATGGTTTTGAAAATAATCAAAAAACTTATCTCTAGAAATTGATCCGCATTTCGAATATTTCTCCCAGATATAATCCGGTGTCCCTTTTTCAATATGACTTACCAAAAAACTACCTATTATTTTCTTCACTGGTGAAGATGAATATACGAATGCACGTTCTGCAGTTTCTGAAAATATGCGTTTTCGAAACTCAACTTTCTTAATACCTTTTGCTATAGCAGAAGCATATTCCGGTTTAATTGATAATAAAACATATTTATGCTTATAAGGAACATTAAAAAAATATTCATAGGAACCTCTTCTATACAAAGACTTGACTTTATCTTTTAGAACAAATCCACGTTTTTTTAAGAAAGAAGAAAATTCCTTCATATGTATGCCTGAAACCGTTATTAACGGTTTATTTTCCTCCAGCAGTTCTACGGATTTTTGTAGTAAACAAGATCCTATTCCTTGATTTCTATATGACTTAACTACACGTAGAGTACATATTTTTTTTTCATCACTAGTTTTCTTTAGTATAGAAACACCTTTTATATCAAAAATACCATTATCACAACACAATATAATTAAGCGACTATCAGTTAAAGTCAGTTCTTTAAAAACCTTTTCTAACCATTCTGTAAAAAATGGATATTCAAAAGCTAAATCTGCTAAAAACAACTTCAACTTAAATAAAAGATTATCAGCCAAAACTGAGTCTATTCCCTTTTTTATTATATGATATTCCATTTATCTTGTTTGTTTTACACTACTCCACAAAAAACAGCAAAGCAGAAAAATCAACCCTAAATTCACCAGGAGCCAAATACCCCAACAATACTCAAGAGCTTTTGGAATCAAAGAATCTATGAATGCGATAATAGCAGATGCTACTGTTCCCAATAATACTACTATCAGTATATATATAAACAAACGCTTTTTTTGACAATCAGAAAACTCTGTCTTAAAAAACAAAGTAAAGTTCTTCACTGGCTGAATAGAAGGTTTAAATTGAAGGTTCGGATTTTGTAGATTTTGAGTATTCACTTTTTCGAGTCCAAACTTAAATTCTTCTTTACGTTTCCAGTGGTGAGCTACGTTCTCTGATACAAATTCTATTTTATCACCTAAATAAGAATGCCATCGTTCGTTTTCCAACAATCGCTTATCTAGCTTTATAGAGCTACCATTTTCAACACTTTCTTCTGAATCGGCCATATAGAAAAAATGAACCTTAGAAAACTTAGGTAATCTAAAACCTTTAAACTCAACTAGCTCTTTCTTCTTTTTGGATAACTCTCTAACATCATTCAAACGAATATCAAACAAATACGAACTTGAGAACGCAGACTGTAGCCAATCATTAGAAACTTTTTTCTTTTTAGCGAAAGCCAAAAAGGATTTTAACAGGATACGAAACCTAACAAATAATCGATAATCACGAAACGATTCTGTATTAAAATCAGAGTTAATCGTTATAGTTATTTGTGTGACTCCAGTTTGTTCATCATAAGTAAATTCCTCTATATTTTCCTTAGATAGCTCATACATCAATAGTTTTATCTTTCCACCTTCTATGGTATGATAGCTTTTTGATGGTTCTGATGTACTTTTCAGATCCTCATTGAATACTGTACATAACAAATCTGTATCTAACGACAAACATCTGACTAAGTCATGAAACTCAGATATATCTGCTTTAAAAGGAAGCAAAAGAACGAATTTTCGAATAGACAAGGGACATACAATACCAAAATCTACAGCTCGAAATCTATATTTTTCGTTCGTTACTGTTGACTTCACATCTGAATTCCAGAGATTTATTTGGAACTCAAATTTATCACCAGTTTGCTCATTGGAAGCAGAATTAGATTGTGTCGTATCATCTTTAAGATGAGGACATTTTCGGCAGCATTCATTTTCCTCCTTACTATTCGTCCAAAAGAAGCCTATACTTTTCATAAGAAATACATTTTTTATTCAAAATCACTATCTTTAAACAAAGAAGGCATTGACATTTCTGCTTTTAAACGTTTGTATCTCTTTGTCTTATGTAAAATCTGGTTTCCATCATCCCAGGATAGTATATTTGAGATTTCACGCTCATAAGTAGTCTTTGTTGGTTTACCATAAGCATCATAATCTGTCTTGGAAGTAACCTTCAAGTCACAGTTTAAAACTGTTCCTGTAGTAAATCCTATTTCTTTCGCATATACTTGTTTTAAAAACTCCTTATCTACAATTTTAAAATTAATTTCTTCACCATTGAATATTCCTTTCCATTTAGCCTGACTACCCTTCAATAGCACAGGGGAAACAACCAAAACAGAAGTATTTGAATAATTACTCGTTACACTATTAGTTGATCCCTTTACTATTTGTCTTGAGAAATCCGACTTACTAATACTCGCTTCTGATAGTTTAACATTTGGAGTTCTGCGATTATATGAAGAACAAGAAACACTTGTAACATGAGGTTCTTTTACTAACTCTGAATAATACTTATTCCTATTAGTTAAAATTTCAGGATCTCCTTTAACCAAGAAGATAATATCCTCGTCTGTAAAATCTCCTTCTTTAATCTTCTTCAACAATTCAGCTCGATTCAATTGTTTTTCAGATTCATCCAACGATGGAGAGACACAGATAAAATGATTTATCAAAGCACCAGCAAGCAACATGAACAGGTTTTTGAATGTCTCACTTTTAAATACAATTTTAAATTTATCAATGAGACCACCTTCCTCTAATGCAGATACATCTATTTGGATATCTTCCCCGAAAAGATCTCCAAGATGATTTAAAACTTGTATCATACTTGCCTCACATTTATTATGAATGGAAGCGTCCATTTCATGACGCTGGTCATCATCCATAAAATAATGTAAATCAATTCCTATAGTAATCGTAGAATCTTCCATAACGTATTATATATCATAGCTTAAATCTCACACCAAAAACATTACGATGAATGCGCCAGCTCAACGTACCAACTATATTACAAGAAGTTAGACCTAACCATTTTGATTTGCATGAAGATCATATCGAGAACTAGACCTGAAAGCCATCAAAGTTCTTTTCCTCCGAAGAATTGTCCTAAGGCGGACATCATGCGGAGTTGCTTGGCTGATGGGGCTTTGACGCCTTTGTTGGCCATATCCAAATTGAAGTTGAGACTGGTGTAAATCACCATTAGAACGTAACTACTGATTTTCAGCAGTTAGCACATCCAACATTTTTCAAAAAAACATGTTATTAATTGGTATTGCCAGAGCTACCTATTAGGCAGCCTTGACATTCACCTTTTTGTTCGAGTTATAATTACATGAGATTAGGGACATGATAAGATTTTCTAAAATCACCCCGTCCCTCTTTACCATTAAAGAGGGCTCCACCTCTCACCCCGACCCTCTTCAATGGTCTTTACCCCCCCCTTCGGTTCCCCCGTTAGCGGGGAACAGAAACCTCAGGAGCGAGGGAGGAAACCGCCCTACTCGGTGCTCGGAACCGCTACGCTCTAAGGTTGGCGGACCATCAAAGGTCTACGCCAGATTGTGCGGGATGGGACCGCAGGGGGACAGATTGCTTCTGGTCTTCGCCATGTTTTGCGGGATGGGACCGCATGGAGATGGAGGGCATCGCCAATCGAACGAGACAGTGTAGGCAAATATTGCCCTAACTGATTTGTCGTAATCTTCATGGATTTCTTTTCACCCTAGAACTGATTTATACCCCCATCGTAAACTTCATCAGGTCCATCAATAGTTCTTCGGCTATTTCCTGTGCCATCTTCTCTAATTCCTCGAAGTGAAGAAGACCGCTCTTCTTTTTGTTGGCTAGAACCATCTTGGCTAAATCTTCTGATGGGATGTGATGGAAACGAAGAAAGATCTTCTGCATCGCATTCAGCATCGTACCACTATGCATTGCATAGTCAAATTGTGCATCTGTCAGGGTTGAAGAATCTTTGCCCTCTAATGTAGGCACCATCTTTTCGATGGAACTGTATAAGGTTCGCATATCCATCAGCAGAAGTTCGGAATAGCGCTCTAATGTTGGTTGCTTGACTCCCTTCATCATGGCTTCCTCTAATCCCTGGAGGTCATCAATGTATGGGAGGAAGTCTTCGTAAGGAAACTTATTGCCTAAGTTCAAATTGACTAATTCCAAGGTGACGAAGAAGGCTACTTGACTTAACTTAGGATAGTGCTCCAAGATGTCTATCAGGTTGATATGATCACCTTTTTCCTTTAAAGTAACTGGTATCTCTGATTTGACATGGATTGCGTCCAATGGTACATTATCCAGAACTTTTCGTATACTACTCGGCATAAAAATATGCCATTCCGTTGCTGCTTCATAAGTTACAACTAAATGCAACTTCTGCATCAGGAGATACTTCGCATCATTCCTTGGATACTTGATGCATTCTTCTGTTGAAGAGGACAAAAGCTTCTTGAGAAGTTCCAACTCTTCTTCAGGCAAAACCTCAAGCGTCCATAATGGGTCTTTGGTGAATATATCGGCCAAAGCATCTGCAATCTGTGCCTTGCGCCAACTCTTCGGTATATCTATACGAGCGAGTTTACAATGCTCAATGATATTGACTTTCGTATCGAAAGACATCATGTCATTCAATGAAAGTATATCAATATAAGGGAGTTGTCGTAGTGTAATCATTCAGTTTAATTTTATTTTGTTCCTCATTGCAGTATCGCTCTGCACTTGTCATTTTTCTAAAATCATCCCGTCCTTCTTTACCATTAAAGAAGGCTCCACCTTTCTCACCAAGCCTCTCTTCCCTCAGGGACGAGAGGATGTAACCGCCCTCCGGTGCTCGGAACCGCTACGCTATAAGGTTGGCGGGGCATCAAAGCCCTCGCCAGGTTGTGCGGGATGGGACCGCCAGGCTATTACTTGCTGATGAAGAACGCCTGGCTAATGTTCGGGTTTCAACATAAACATATTAACAGTATTGTTGTTCAACTACTCTTCTACAACTTCGAAGTCTTCCTTATGCACGCCACGGATAGCTACAGCTCGTCCACCGAAGTCGAAGACGAGCTGGCGGTCACGGTCTATGCGGACAATGTAACCTTCATAGTCTTTGAATGGTCCTGTAAGGACACGCAACTTCACGTGGTCTTTGGCAAACTTCTCAAAATCATCACGAAGGAATGTAACCTGCTCCGGATGGGTCTTCATCACATTCATAAAGGGCTGCATGATGGAGTCCTTGATGGATGCAGGTCGTCCTAAACTGCGATCTTTGACTAAATGAAATTGGGGAAAATAATCTGCAAGAAATTCTTGTAGGTCTTTCACTGTACCTTGCAAGAAGACAAGTCCGCTGACAGATTGTTCCAAAGTCTTTTTCACTCCTTGTTGTTTTTCCTCATCCTTGTAGGAATAACGAAGGGTTTTATGAATGAAATAAGGTTGTTTGGTATTTTTCTCGTCAGCATTAAATTTTTCAAGCCATTTCTCCATCCCTTTAGCTGCCATGTGAAGAATAAAAATATAACTCCATGAAGTGGGGTTGGTGGAAGGGTCTTCTTTCTTTCTGATCCGTTTACGTCGGGATATTCCTTCTACACTCGGATCCGAAAGTCTTTCAGCCCCGATAACGTGGATGCCCTTTGGTAAGCGTTTGCTCACGTCGGCTGTAGAAGGTGAATTCAAGCAATCCTGCGTCATATTCTCGTTCTACTTTATGTCCTCAGCTGCAACCATACATGATGGTTGTGGAAGCCTGGTCCATTTCTTATGATTATGCATAATCTTATATAAATGAGTATTAGCCATACAGCCTCTACACATGTAGCTTTATTTTACATCTTTTGCGCTTTCTTCTTAGAAATGGGCAACAACTGCCGAAATAAGTGCAAATCTGCCATTTACAGGAATACCCTAGGCAGATTTGCTAAACATTTGTGTTAAATTTTGGGGAAGGACACAGAAAATATAAAAAATGGACACGTAATCCAACTATTTTTCGTACTTTTGTAACCAAATTACTCTCTTCTAAGAAGAAAGGGCGAAGTTTGCTAAAAATTTTACCCCATCAATCCGAAATGGGGTAAACATAACGATTTGTTTACAACTCTTTTGAGATCGTTTTTATAATCCGCTTGTTGGCTTCATTGATGGTTGCTACGTCTAATGACTGCAAGTAAATCTGTGTGGTCTTATAGGAGTTGTGTCCCATGCCCTGGCTGATAGTGGCTATTGGGATGTTCATGTGCAAGGCTACGCTTGCCCATGTGTGGCGTGCCACATAGGTAGTGAGCGGTATCTTCAAGCCTACCTTCTCACCGATTTTCTTCAGGTTGTAGTTGGTGTTGTGCTCCACCTTGCGGTATGCAGTGTATGGAGAGGCTTCCTTGCCTGTCAGGATGGGTAGCAGGTAAGGGGAGTTCTTGGTCTGTTCGGCGTACTTGTCGATGATGGCTTGCATCGGTTTCATCCACTCTATGTTGAGGTTTTGGTGGGTCTTGCGACGGTTATAGCTTACCAAGCCACATTTCAAGTCTGTCTTCTTCAGGAACGCCATATCCACGAATGCCATGCCTCGGAGATAGAAGCTGAGCAGGAACAGGTCTCGCGCTTTGTCTAGGGAGGAACCTGTTGGCAAGTCCAGGTTTTCTATCTTGCGAATATCCTTTACAGAGATGGCTCGTTTGGCGGTTCGCACGTTGCCTGTTTGAACATGGGAAAAGATGTCGTTGGGTGGAGCTTGTCCTGCTTCAACCGCCTTGTTGAAGAGTGTGCGCAGGGTTCGCAGATAGAAGGACACGGTGTTTTGTCCGACACCTCTGTTGAACAGCCATGCCTGATACATTTCCATCATCTCGCTGGTCATCTGGGAGAAGGTCAGGTCTTTGTGATGACGAAACTCCATAAATCTGTTGGCGGCACTGACATAGTTGCTCTTGGTGCCAATGCACTGCATCTGCTCCTTCTTGGCTATCTGTTGGCGGAAGAAAGCAAAAACGCTCTGGCAGGGTGGCAGCTGCTGTATCTCTTTGTCTATGTCGTCAATGGTATAAGGGATGCCCTCGGCATCCTTATCACGGATGATACGCTGCATCTGTTTCATCTCCCAATCTATCTGTGACTGGATGAGCTGCAGATGTGCCTGTCTGCTGTTGCGGTTAGAAACAATGATAGCCGACTTCTTGTCGTTCCACTCGTCCGGAAAGACATGATAGTCGGTGCTGATCCAGCGCAGGCAGCGCTGGTGAATGAGGTGATAATACAATGTGCCTTCCTTTCCTGGCACCGAGGATGCTCTGAATTTTACTTTTACTGTTGCCATAATACTTACTTTTAATTTTGTAACTCATGTTGCTTTTGGGTTATTTACCCCTTTTATATATGTAAGCAACATTATGGCAACGAATGTGTTTGGAAAAGGAATCAGAATTTGATTATACATATTTCTCCATCAACACAAAGGTGATGAAGCCCAGGAGAAGGGCATAGGTGGCTTGCTTCTGAAAACCGTGGGCATGAGTTTCAGGAATCATCTCATCGCTCGTTACATAAAGCATGGCGCCACCGGCAAAACCCAACATCACGGGGAGGAAGGTGGAAGAGGCTGAACCCAAACCGAAACCCAACAGAATGCCTATCACTTCGAGCAGGGCGATGAAGATGGAAATGAAAAAGGTGCGGACTGCTGTAACACCAGCCATCATCAAAGGAGCAATAATCACCATACCCTCAGGGATGTTCTGCAGGGCGATACCGAAGGATACCCCCCACTCCGTTGCGCCTTCTGATGAACAAACACTCACTCCTGCTGCCATGCCCTCGGGCAGTTTATGCAGGGCGATTGCCATCACAAAGAGCATCACATGGCTGAGTCGGGCATTGTTGCGATGCTCCTCGGGGTCGAGTCCCGTGATGTGATGAAGATGGGGAGTTACCAGATCTAGCACATTCAGGAACAGGGCTCCTACCATCACGCCGATTACTACCAGCCACCAAAGACTGGTCTGTTCGAAGGCTGGCACTATCAGTCCCAACGTGGAAGCTGCCAGCATGATTCCGGCACAATATCCCAATACGGCGTCGTTCCATTTGTGAGGCAACTCCTTGACGAAGAATCCCAAAATGGCACCAATAATGGTGGCACCACAAAGTCCGGCAGCACTAATCAATACGTTTGTCATAATCAATATAATCTATCGAAGTTATCCAGTTAAACACATGAAGATGCAGATACATCATAGAAGAAAAAAAGCATGGACAACCCTCACAGTCATCCATGCCCATCTATTTCGTATCTGATCTATTCAGTTATTACTAATTATGTTTTGTTATGGTGAAATTGGTGTTTTCCAATTTCATATCATCGCTTCTATTTCAACTTCTTATAACCATAAGCTGCATTATTGCCCAACTGCTCTTCGATGCGGATAAGCTGGTTGTACTTAGCCATACGGTCGGTACGGCTCATAGAACCCGTCTTAATCTGACCGGAGTTTGTTGCTACGGCAATATCAGCAATTGTTGTATCCTCGGTTTCACCAGAACGATGGGAAGTAACGGTGGTGTAACCATGACGGTGAGCCATCTCGATAGCATCCAGTGTCTCGGTAAGAGAACCAATCTGGTTCACCTTGATGAGGATAGAGTTGGCAGCACCCATCTTGATGCCCTTCTCCAGGAACTTCACGTTGGTAACAAAGAGGTCGTCACCTACCAACTGGCAACGATCGCCAATGGCAGCAGTCAACTTTACCCAGTTGTCCCAATCGTTCTCGTCAAGGCCATCCTCGATTGAATCGATAGGATATTTGGTAATCAGTTCTTCCAGGAACTTGATCTGCTCGGCAGCTGTCAGTTTTTTACCATTAGGATCCTTCTTCTTACCATCCTTCAACTGGCGGTAATCGTAGAACCACTCACCATTCTCCTGAACGGCAAACTCGCTGGCAGCACAGTCCATGGCAATCTTCACGTCCTTACCTGGCTCATAACCGGCATCCTTGATAGCCTGACAGATACTGTCGAGCGCATCCTCAATACCATCGAGTGCAGGAGCAAAACCGCCCTCATCACCTACGGCAGTAGAAAGTCCACGGCTCTTCAAAAGCTTAGCCAAAGCATGGAACACCTCAGCACCCATACGGATAGCCTCCTTCTCGGAAGGAGCACCCACAGGACGGATCATGAACTCCTGGAAGGCGATAGGCGCATCAGAGTGAGCACCACCATTGATGATGTTCATCATAGGAACAGGAAGGGTGTAAGTATTGCAACCACCGATATAGCGATACAATGGGATATGGAGATACTCAGCAGCAGCATGAGCCACAGCCAAAGAAACACCGAGGATGGCGTTGGCACCCAGGTTTGACTTGGTCTTGGTACCATCGAGTTCCAACATCTTATAATCGATGGCACGCTGCTCCAAGGCAGAAAAACCTACCAAAGCCGGAGCAATCACCTGATTCACGTTCTCTACTGCCTTCAAGACACCCTTGCCGCCATAGCGGTTCTTGTCGCCATCACGAAGTTCCAAAGCCTCGTTCTCACCAGTTGATGCACCAGAAGGAACCGATGCACGACCAACGATACCTGACTTCAAAGAAACTTCAACCTCTACTGTAGGATTGCCACGAGAATCCAAGATTTCTCTTGCATGAACATTTTCAATAATCATAATACTATAATACTTTTAATTACGTTAAACATTTTTTCCGAGTGCAAATTTAGGTATTATCTGACAAATCTCCAAATTTAGGACATCATCAAAAGTAGGTATTCGCCCGAAAATACCTACATATAGGTAAGGAGAGGCATGGAAATTTGAGATGCTACCAAATTGTCATTTTATTTTAATTTTATCAATCAGTCCTTCGAAATCCTCCTTTTGCATAGCACCCATCTGCACAGATGGTTTGCCTTTCACGGGGATGAAGAGGAAGGTAGGGATGCTGCTGATACCGAAAACAGAAGCAAGTTCGGACTCCTGGTCGATATCCACCTTATAGAAATCTATCTTGCCGGCATATTTCTCGGCGAGAGATTCCACTACGGGAGCCATCATCTTACAAGGACCACACCAGGTGGTATAGAAATCGATGACGGCAGGACGGGAACCGGCAAAGACCCATTCATCCGGATGAGCCTCGTAATCCATAATTTTTTTTCTGAAATCAGATGTGGTGAGATATTGCACCTTGGCAGTTTCAGTTTTCTCTGTTTTCCCTACAGCCGTTTGAGGAGAAACAGCAGGTGCTTTCCTGTTCTGAGAACAAGAAACAAGAAATGGTAGAAATAAAACAGCTGCTAATATGATTTTCTTCATAGTTTTTCGTTGTTTTAATTTGAGAGGGTGTGCCATTAGTCTATTACACACCCTTTTATTACAATTAATCACTAATAAATAATCACTATTCACTAATCACTACTCCTAATCCTTTAAAGAATAAGTAACGGTAGTAACAACCCTTACCTTTTTAATATATGGGGTATTGGAATCGCGGTCTTCGATAGAGAACTGGCCCTGGTCGGCATTCATAATCTTGTCTATCTTACTCTTGCTGTTCTCAGCAAACTGGGCAGCAGTCTGCTCAGCATTCTCTATCGCCTCCTGCATCATCTTAGGTTTCATCTGACGGAAGGCAACATACTCATACTTCACCGGATTCTCGTAACCACCATCCACAATAGCAACCCCCTTCTGAAGCAGATCACCCTGACGGGCAATGATACTGCGAACCAGTTTCACATTCTTGGATGTAACCGTGATGATGGAAGTAATGTTATAACGATAACCCTGGCGGTTTTCGCCATATCGTTCAGCATTGAGGTCGATGACCACAGGCGCATTCACGTTGATTTCATTAGTCTTTACACCATTCTCCACCAGGAAGTTTCTGATGGTTCTTGTGGTGGCATTGATTTTTTGATAGAGTTCAGGCAGGTCATTGCCTATTTCCTTGGAAACGATAGGCCACGTCACCTTATCAGCCTCCACCTCCTTTTCGGCAAGGCCTTTCACTACAACCTTTCGGTCTTTACTAATCACACTTTCAAGTCCCGACTTGATACAAAATCCAAGCACGATGATGCCGATGGTTAAAATCACGGCTTGCTTAATACCAGAATTGATGTTCATAATTAGTCCTCCATTATTAAGTTGTTAAAATTGAATTTCCATTCTATCTCAGATTGAGTTGCAATTTGAGTTTTCAAAGATACAATAAAAATATAGAAAAACGACACTTTATAATGATAAAATATGCTAAAACTGCCCATATCAACCCATAAGCACCATTTTTCTGCCCAAAAGCTTGCATATATTACCAAAAAAAACTATCTTTGCAAAAGATAGGCTGCACCTCAGCAAAATATTTCTAACCCAAAAACAATAAAATGGATTACAACATGATTGGGACCGCATGGTCGTTACTGCCTCCTATCGTCGCCATCGCTCTGGCGCTGAAGACGAAAGAGGTCTATTCTTCTCTTTTTATCGGTATCATACTGGGTGCCGTTCAATATTGCATTTCGATGGGAACAGGTTTCGACGGATTCCTCGTTCACCTGACAAACCACACTGTAGGTGAAGGCGATGATGCCAAGGCATACGGCTTGATACATTGCCTTTCCGACCCATGGAACGTGGGCATTCTGGTATTCCTGGTGGTATTAGGCAGCATCGTTTCATTGATGAACAAGGCGGGTGGTTCGGCTGCTTTCGGCCGTTGGGCTTCCAAGCACGTACACTCGAAGATTGGCGTACAGATTGCTACCATTCTGCTCGGCATTCTGATATTCATCGATGATTACTTCAACTGCCTTACCGTGGGTTCGGTGATGCGCCCTATCGCAGTGCGCAACGGTGTTACCAAGGAGAAGCTGGCTTATCTCATCGATTCTACAGCCGCTCCGGTCTGCATCATCTCCCCTATCTCGAGTTGGGCAGCTGCGGTATCGGGCTTCGTATCAGGAGGTGAGAACGGACTGGCACTTTTCTGCAAGGCGATACCTTTTAATTTCTACGCATTCTTTACCATCCTCTTTATGTTTGGCATCGTGATACTGGGCTTCGACTTCAAGGCGATGAGCAAGTATGATGCAAGACTGAAGGAATGGTACGAGCGAACCAATGGCGGGAAGCTCGATGAGGTGAGCGATACCAAACTGCAGATTGTTGAGCATGGTGTGGGAGCCAAACAGGAAGAGGATTCCAAGAACAAGGGAACCGTGAGCGACCTGGTGATACCAATCATCATGCTGATTATCTTCTGCATGGTGGGTATGGTATATTCAGGCGGATTCTTCGATGCCGATAATGCCAACTATCTCAATTTTGTGGATTCCTTTGCTGCGAGCAATGCCTCTGTAGGCTTGGTAATCGGTTCATTGGCTGCCCTGATTCTTACCATCATGATGTTTACCATTCGCAAGACCTTGCCTTTCGACGAAGCGATGAGTAGTCTCATCAAGGGTTTTGAGGCGATGGTACCAGCCATTCTGATTCTTACGTTGGCATGGACGCTGAAGAGTATGACCGACTCGCTGGGTGCGGCAGAATATGTATCATCGGTTGTAGCGAGCAGTGCCTCAGAACTTCAGATGCTTCTTCCGGGCATCATCTTCCTGGTAGCAGGCTTCCTGGCATTTGCAACGGGTACCTCCTGGGGAACCTTCGGTATTCTGATTCCTATCTGCATCGCCGTATTCCCTGGTGCTGATCCTTTGCGCATCATCTCTATCTCGGCATGTATGGCTGGAGCGGTATGTGGCGACCATATCTCTCCTATCAGCGATACCACCATCATGGCGAGTGCGGGAGCGGAATGCAAGCATGTACATCATGTATCATCACAGTTGCCTTACGCCCTGACTGTAGCCTGTGTGAGTTTCCTCACCTTCGTTGTAGCGGGATTCACTCATACGCTGGGTATGGTAACGAGTGCCATCATCTCGTGGATATTCGGTGTTGCCATGCTTGGTTTTGCTTTATTTTATTTAAATAAGCGCCAAAAAGGTAAATAGTTCTTAATTTATTTGTATATTTGAAATATTTTCAATATATTTGCAAAAGAATTTAATAAAGAATATATTAATAACTAGGGTGTCCAGTTCCATGTTCTCGTTTTTGATTATGTTTTAGCAACTTAGCACACTGTAAATCAGTAAATTAAGCACAAAATATAAGACAAATTTAACTGTCAAAAAGTCTGATGTAGATTCGCACAAGATTATAGTTTATTTAGTGAATGATTATCAATGACTTAGATGGTTATTACATTGTTTTTGATACTAAAAACTGGAACACAGAACTGGACACCCTAATTAATAACTTAATACAGAATACATTATGAAGGAATTAAAAGGAACAAAGACAGAGAAGAACCTCCAGGAGGCTTTCGCTGGTGAGTCACAGGCTCGTAACAAATATACCTATTTTGCAAGCAAAGCAAAGAAAGACGGTTTTGTACAGATAGCTAATATCTTTGAGGAGACAGCTGCTAACGAGAAGGAGCACGCTAAGTTGTGGTTCAAGTATCTGGAGGGCGGTGCTATTCAGGATACAGAGAAGAACCTGGAAGCTGCTGCCAATGGTGAGCACGATGAGTGGACCGATATGTATCCACGCATGGCAAAGGAGGCTCGCGAAGAAGGTTTCGAGGAGATTGCAGCTAAGTTTGAGATGGTTGCTGAAATCGAGAAGCACCACGAGGAGCGTTATCGCAAGCTCTTGAAGAACGTACAGGACAAGCTCGTCTTCTCTCGTGACGGCGACTGCATCTGGCAGTGCTCTAACTGCGGACATATCGTAGTAGGCAAGAAGGCTCCTGAGGTTTGCCCAGTCTGCAACCACCCACAGAGCTACTTCCAGATTGAAGCACAGAATTACTAATTCTTGCTTGAGACGAAATATCTAACAGAACATATATAAATAAGAGAGGGTGTGTCATGGCCTTATGACACACCCTCTTTTTTATGATTTAGCTTGAACCATTTCCAACATGATTTCTATCAACCTTGGAACACCATACTGTTCTATCTCGTCCTCTTTCACCCAGATATAATCATCAGGGAGCAGGGGGCGGGTTTCTGTTTCCTGCAGATAGAAGTCGGCAAGGAGGATGCGATGGGTAAGTACATGCTTCACATCCTTAGCCAGGAGAAGAGGATTATGGACAAAGGCAGGCAGTTGCGGAGCATCTGATGCGTTATATGGTTCCCACAATCCTTGCCAGATATCACCCTCGCCGCGACGGTGGATAGCCACTTCGCCTTTACACCTTATATATATATAGGAGAGATGGCGCGTTTTCACCTTCAGTGTCTTGTTCTTCACCGGCAACTCCTCTACCCTTCCTGTTCTCAAAGCCTCACAGGTTTCGGCAAGCGGACAGACAAGACATTTTGGAGATTGAGGAGTGCACTGGATTGCTCCGAAATCCATCATACCCTGGTTATAGGCAGCAACAGGCGATAATGCTGTATCAGAAAGTTGCTGAGCAGACGAAGCAGGCAAGAGTGATTGAGCCAACGCAGCAAACTCCTTTTTCCCCTGCGTTGAGTTGATAGGAGTATCTATTCCGAAGTAACGTGAAAGAACCCGGTACACATTGCCATCTACTACTGCCGCCGGAATATCAAAGGCAAAAGAACCGATGGCTGCAGCAGTATAATCGCCCACCCCTTTCAGGGCTTTGATACCTTCAAGCGTATCAGGGAAATGACCGAGCTCCACAATCTGTTTGGCAGCAGCATGAAGGTTGCGGGCTCGCGAGTAATACCCCAATCCCTGCCAGAGTTTCAAGACATCATCCTCGCTGGCAGCAGCCAAGTCCTCAACCTTGGGATAGGTCTTCATGAACCGCTCCCAATATTCCCATCCCTGTGCGATGCGGGTTTGCTGAAGGATGATTTCGCTCAGCCAGATGGCATAAGGGTCCTTGGTTTCGCGCCAAGGCAAATCCCTACCATTCTCACGAAACCAACGGATAATGACAGCCGAAAAACTATTCATAAAATTCAATGTTCAAAGTAATTACTGTTCCGGATATTGCTCGTAAATCTTCAGACCAAATTCATTCGCCAAGGCATAGGCATGCTCCATGATATCGGCGAGAATGTGCTCATAATTCACCCATACCTTATCCTTAATGAAGAAATAGAACTCGATAGGGAGACCGCATTGCGTGGCTTCCATGTGGCGCACCATCAATGTGAGATCGGTATTGACCTCCGGACGCTGGCGCAGATACTTCTCCATGAATTTACGGTAAAGCTGGAGATTGGTAGGGGCAAGGGCTGCAGGATTCTTTAAATCCTCAATATCCTTCCCTTCTTGTATATCTTTATCTATCGCCTTCTGCAACGACTCCTTCAACTTAAACGAATCTTCGGTGGCGAAATGCTTGGCAAGCAGATTACGTTTTAATGTCTCATCCACCAGACGGACACTACGGAAATCGAAGTAAACCACGCGCTTCACTCTTCGTCCACCACTCTTCTGCATACCAATCCAATTCTGGAACGAACCATTCACCAGGGTAATAGGCGAAATGGTAACGATGGTGTTATCAAAGTTGCGCACCTTCACGGTCGTGAGTGACATATCCTCAACGATACCATTGGCATCCACCGACTTCACCGTAATCCAGTCGCCCTTATGCAACATATCATTGCTGGTAAGACGCACACCAGCCGCCAATCCCGTGATGGTATCCTTAAAGACCAGCATCAGGACTGCCGAGGTAGCACCCAAACCGGCAAAGAGGGTCATCGGGTTCTTGCCCAACAGGATGGCAACCACCACCACGCCAGCCACAAAGAGCATCAATACCTTGAGAACACCGCAGAAAGTATGGAAATACTGCTGAGCCGACGAGCGTCGTTCCTGAGAATCCTCCAATCCTTTGAAAGACCCGATGAAGACCAGAGCCGTACGCACCGACATCACCACGATATAGATGCCCGTAACCCGCTCCAATATCTCCTTGAATATCGGATACTCCAGATAAATCAGCGGCATGAGCGACCATATCACCACAGCCGGCACAATATGGCAAGCCGAGGTGAGCACCTTCTTGTTCAGCAGAATATCATCCCAAGCTATAACCGTCTTATCAGTAATCTTACTGATGAGCGGAACCAGTATCTTGCGACACAGGAAATCGCTCAATATTGCCAAGAGGATGGCAGTAATGGTGAGCAAGATATGGCGCAGCATCGGCACGAAATCACCAGTGACTCCTGCCCATGTTATCATTTCATCTACAAACTTACGAATTTCCTCCATAAAACTATTAACTATCAACTATAAACTATCAACTAACGCTCACGGTTGGCAGAGCAAAGTACATACTTTATCTGCAAAGTGTCTGGCATTATTGCCATGCATGATACCATTGTTAATGATGGCGAAACAGAGTTCATGACCATTGGCTGCAGTACAGTAACCCGCCAATGAAATGATGCCCGTCAGCGTACCCGTCTTCGCTTTCACATTGCCATGCACAAAACTGTTTTTCATACGCTTTTTCAAGGTACCGTCAACCCCACCGATAGGCAGCGAATGCTTCAGATGGTCCATGATATTACCGTTAAGATAAGCATAACGCAGCAGTTTCACCTCCAGTTCGGCACTGAGATAATTATAGAGCGAAAGTCCCGAGCCGTCAGCCAGTTTATATCTTGCCGGATCGAGTCCTATCTTACGGATAAGCTGTCTTTCCACATTCCGGGCACTCTTGGCACTCGCCCATTTATTTCCCGTAGAAGCCGCAATCTGATAATACATGCTCTCGGCATAGAGATTATCACTCTCCTTCATCATCTTGTGCAGAATCTGATCCATCGTATGGAATCGGGTACAGACCGTAAAGGCACTCGCAGGGCAAGTCTTCTCTGAAGCCCCAAAGCAGGAATATTCGATGCCCTCCTCACGGAGCTTGGCAAGAAACTTATCCATAAAGATATCCTTGCGCTGGAACACCAGTGGCGAAAGCACCGGATTGTCATCATCCCAGCACCAGCCTTCACCCAACAGGTCGGCATCCTTCAAAGAGCGGTCGGCATAGATGCTGCCACGGATGGTGTCAACACCCATATCCTTCAGACTATTAACAAATGCCGACATATCATCGCTGTTGAAACGGGGATCCATGCCGCCTATACAATAGACATCACCCGTCAACACCCCATTCTCAATGGTACCGGTATATTTCAGAGTGGTTTTAAACTGGTAAGAACCGCCCAACTTATCGAGCGCCGTAATGGCAGTCAGGAGCTTCATCGTACTTGCCGGACGCATCAGCTGTCGTTCATTTCTCTGATAGATACAAGAGTCAGCAGACAGGTCCCAGACCATCAGTCCTACCTGTGATGTTTCGAACATCTTGCTCTCAAGGAGTTTATCAATACCCACCTTCACCGATTCGGGCCAAGGCAATTCCTGAGTCAGCGTATCCGCTGTCAGGGAATCAACGAGTGTAGAATCGGAAACATCCTTCTCATCAACCGTTTCTATTCCCTCATCTTCAATCACATTCTGGGCCTGCACCGGTACAGAGATCCATACCATCATCAGACCCAACAGCATATATATTATCTTTTTCATCACAATCAGTTCACCGGAACATAAAAGAAATTATTTATTTTTGATTCTCTCCATAAACGCCTCTTCATTATCCGGCTGAACGGTCACAATATTCTTATGTCCGTATTCGATGACCACACAATGGTCTAATCCGAAGAAAGTCTTGGCGATGTGCACATCAATGACATCACATAGCGGCACATTCCTGTTGGAAGAGAACCTGCCCTCATTGATGATGAGATATTCCATCTCCTCATCCAGGTCTATCGGTTTTACCATCTTGAAGGTATAGGTTGTATTCAGTATGCGCTCTATCATGCCCACGATGATGATAGCCACAAAGATGCCGATGATAGCCAGTTTGACCCAGAAGAAGTAGAGAGCCAGGATTGCGAACACCGCCACACCGATACGTGCCGTCAGCGTAAAGCGCTTATGAAAAGTTCTATCTGCCATAACTTTGATTTATTACCTTATATTATTGTCGTTTTTACGACCTTTTGATAGTCTAAAAGACTATATAACCTTAAATTTCGCTGCAAAATTACAAAAAATCCCTCTCTTATTACTCATTTTAAAGATTAATTATTACTTTTGCAACGAATTAAGAATTAATTCTGAGAGAATGGGGCTGTTTTATAGATAAAAACACCTATTCTTAAAATTGAAATTAGATAAGAATAAACTCAATGGTTTATAAGTATGATTTTCTGATTATCGGCTCAGGAGTTGCCGGTATGAGTTACGCCCTGAAAGTAGCCAGAGCGCATAAAGGTAAGGTGTGTATGATTTGCAAAACCTCGCTCGACGAGGCTAACACGTCATTCGCACAAGGTGGTGTGGCGTCAGTTACCAACTTGGAAGTGGATAACTTCGACAAGCACATACAGGATACAATGATTGCTGGTGACTATATCAGCGATTATAAAGCTGTGAAGCAGGTTGTCACCATGGCACCAGAGCAGATTCAAGAGCTCGTGCAGTGGGGCGTCAACTTCGATAAGCAGCAGGACGGCAAGTTCGACCTACACCGTGAAGGCGGTCACAGCGAGTTCCGCATCCTTCATCATGCAGATGATACGGGTGCAGAAATCCAGCGCGGTCTGATGGAGGCTGTGCGCAACTGTCCGGATATCGATATCAAGGAAAATCATTTCGCCGTGGAGATTATCACTCAGCACCACTTGGGTGCCCGTGTTACCCGCCGCACTCCTTATATCAACTGTTACGGTGCATACGTATTGAATCCTGATACCCAGAAGGTAGATACCTATCTGAGTAAGGTTACCGTGATGTGTACCGGTGGATGTGGTGCCGTTTATCAGACTACCACCAACCCTGTGATTGCCACTGGCGATGGTGAGGCGATGGTATACCGTGCCAAGGGAACTGTAGCCGACATGGAGTTTGTCCAGTTCCACCCAACCGCTCTTTATCATCCGGGCGAAACCCATCCTGCCTTCCTCATCACCGAGGCTATGCGTGGTTATGGCGGCATCTTGCGTCTGCCTAACGGCGAAAGTTTCATGGAGAAATATGATAAGCGATTGAGTCTGGCTCCTCGTGACATCGTGGCTCGTGCCATCGATAAGGAGATGAAGATTCACGGATTGGATCATGTCTGTCTCGATGTAACCCATAAGAATCCAGAGGAGACCAAGCGTCACTTCCCTAATATCTACGCCAAGTGTCTGAGCATCGGCATCGACATCACCAAGGAGTATATCCCTGTTCGTCCTGCCGCTCACTATATGTGTGGTGGTATCAAGGTTGATTTGAACGGCTGTTCAAGCATCAACCGTCTCTATGCTCTGGGCGAGTGTTCATGCACCGGTCTGCATGGCGGCAACCGTCTTGCCAGCAACTCGCTCATCGAGGCTGTGGTTTATGCCGAGACTGCTGCCAAGCACAGTATTGAACATGTAGATGAGTACGACTTCAACGAGAAGGTACCAGCATGGAACGATGAAGGTACTTTGACCAACGAAGAGAAGGTGCTGATTACACAGAGCGTGAAAGAGGTTGGCGAATGCATGAGCAACTATGTAGGTATCGTGCGCAGTGACCTCCGTCTGAAACGAGCATGGGACCGTCTCGATCTTCTCTACGAAGAGACAGAAAACCTCTTCAAGCGTGTAAAGGTAAGCAAGGAACTCTGCGAGCTCCGCAACATGATTAACGTGGGTTATCTCATCACCCGCATGGCGATAGAACGCAAGGAGAGCCGTGGTCTCCACTATACCATCGACTATCCTGTTCATGCTTACGACAAGAAGTAATCAAGAATTATCAGAATATTAAAAAGCTCGGATGCTTGTGATGCATCCGAGCTTTTTTTTATTTTCAAGAATTTGAGAATTAGAGAATTTTTCTTTCTACCTATTGGTTCTAGTGAATTTTCTTTTTATCTCGTCAGCGAGAACTTGATGCTCAGGCCGAAATCCTGTGTGGTGGTAGGATAACTGCTGCTCGACAGGAGCGGGGTGTTGGTCTGACGGTCATAATAGAAACTCATGGTAAGGAGTTTGCTGAAGGTATAATCGGCAGAGAAACTCAGTTTCAGAGCATTGTTGCCGCTGCTGGTACTGCTTACCATTGAGGCTATATCACGAACGATGGCTGCCTGCTTGCGGAAACTGAAGTCAAGACGTAGATTCAGATCATGGTTGGTACCATTCTGAACCGTCTTGGTGGTCGACGCATTCTTATTGGCTGCATTCTTATTGCCGCCCTTCGACTTAGAACGGGAGGCTTTGGCGCCCCAACCGAAAACATCGAAGTTGTTGATGCGGTAACCCATACCGATTACCCAGTCCTTACTCAATGCCTCGTTCAGCTGCACACTCGTCATACTGAGGTTCAATACACGGGTCTGGCGATATTCTGCCTTCACCGTCATATTATTGTTGAATGTGACATCCATACCCAATAATGGCGAGAACGACTCGTTGATACTTACCTGCGAAATGTTGAACATGCTACTTGGAGATGGATTGCCCGTAGTGGCATCACTCACGAAGCCGAGACCGTTCATATACTCCTGGAAAGTGCTGTAACTGTTGTAGCTGCCAACCGCAAAGACGCTTTTGTAAGAGTGGTTGATGTTGACACTCTTGAAGTGCTCGTTGAACCAAGGCAGACGTCCCAGTCCGCTGTAACGGATGGTCCAGTTTGGCAACATCCGGCTCAATGCCGGGAATACCGAAAGCGAATTGCCACCCATCGAGGTATAAGCCTTGAGGAAGGCAGGAATCATGACATCGCTGCTATACTGGTTGACCGGCGTGCGGGAAGCATCAAACTTGCCGCCAGCCAGAGCCGAACCTGTCGGATAAACGGTACCTGCATACTGCGCCTCTACCCTATCTCTGAAACCAGCCAGCGAGTTGACAAACTTCTCGAAGGTCTTGCTGCGATAACCCGAATTGGCATTGCCCATTCCCTCGAAAGCCGACCCCAGCGAGATGGTAGTCATCTGGAAGGCTCCACTCTGGGTAGTTGGCGTTCCTTCATACATATACTGTATGCTCTTCTGCGTGGTCTTGGTACGTGTGGCTGAGAGATCAATCTTGAAATCCTTGATAGGCTCCAGGGTGGCACGCAACGTAAGATTATCCGTTCTGCTGGTAGTAGCAGGTGTTGCGATACTGTCGTTGCAGAGCAGCCAGTCGTTGTTTCTAGCCTTCTCGATATAATCGTCGCCAACCATACCGAAGGCGAAGTCAAGACCCGGTGCCATCTGTCCCACCTTCTTCTGTCCGAAGGCATCACCCACACTAGGCAAGAAGCCCGGCAGGGTGAGCTGATAGCTGCTGCGATAGTTGATGCTCACATTGCGCACCATCATTGCCAGGCGACTAGCCAACTGCAATCCCTTATACCATTTCTTATCATCAAGCGGTTCCTTAGCCAGTACGGAGAGTTTCACCTTCATGGCAGTATCTACCTTTGAGATGATTCTGATCTGGTTATTATCCACCTTTTTATATTTAAGCGGGAATACCTTGCCGTCTTCCGTCTTGGCATTCACAATCAGTCGCTTGGTATTTTTGCCGTGGCGTATCTTGAATGTGGTATCAGGCAGGAGGGTGATTTCCCGTTCGAAGGCACGCTTGTTCTTAGGCAGCGCCTTCTTCGGATCAGCCGCCTGTTCCTTTGCTTCCTGCTTCTTTTTCTTTTTTTCCTGCTTCTTGCGCTGCATCTGTGCCCTACTCTGGGTACGGTCAAACTTATCGTTTACCTTCTTCAGAAAAGGCACATGGTTGTAGAGTTTCACCAGGTTGAAGTTTCCGTTCAATGTCAGTTCGCGCTGGGTATTGATGGTATTTCCATACGAGTTGCCCTCCTCATCCTCTGTACCGCGCTCCCAAGAATAGTTGGCATTGTAAGAGGCATCGCTGTTCACCCAGTCGAAGACAGGCAGCAGATTGAGAGGCAACCTATAAGATGCCTGGAAATTCTGACTATAGTCGAGCGGTGCACCCCAGTGGCGGATGCTGGTCCATACGGAGTCCTTCCAGGCATGATACTGGTCGGCATAAAGATCCTTGTTGACCGGTGTATAAGGTTCCTCTATCTGTGCATGGGTAGCACTCTGGAAGTTCATGTGCAGGTTCTTGGTCAGATCCCAGTTGATGGAGAACTCACGGTTCCAAAGGAACTGTTCACTGAAAGTGAGCGGCAACTTGGAGTCTACTCCGGCAGATCCACTCATCAGGGTTTCCATATCGCGCTCCTGCAACTCGTAGTAGTCGCGCGTCATCTCGGTATTGAAGGCTATGTTCTGCGGCAGCCAGTTCAGTCCGAAACGTTTCAGTATGTCGAGCCACTTACTCTTGTTCTTCAGTCCCTTGAATGGTTCCCATGCCTTATAAACCGGGCTCCACGAATAATCCAGGGCTCCTCGCCAGTTGTCCTTGCGCTCATACATCGTCGTTTCACCCGTAGTATACTGATGCTGATGACTGTAGGTGAATGAGAAGTTGGCTGGATCGTATGGCATCGGATGGCGCTTGGTAGCTATACCCACCCGGGCATTCGAGATGGAGAAGTTGGTCTGCGTAATCTTAGTGGCAGCGATATTCTCGATAGAATCGCGCTCGTGCTTAGAGCCGGCAGCATCGAGGGCATCCTTCAACTCCATATCGGTATCCAGCGGATTATACTTAGGAGTGGTCTTCTCCTTGGTAACACTATAATATAAAGGTATGCTCACCTTCGCCTTGTCAGGGAAGAACTTACCCATTTCGAGCGATGTGGTCACACTGTAGGTACCGTAATTATCGGTGGTGCGACTTGCCACGCCATCTTCCAGACCGCCGAATCCCTCGCTGATGTATCTGCCGGTGGCATTTACGCTACCCAGATCGGAGAGTTGTACGTTGAGGTTGGCATTGGCAGCCCAACCACCCGAATTATTATGTTCCTTGAGTCGGAGTTCGTTTATCCATACCTCACCACTCTTGATGTCGGCAGAATTGTTTCTCACACCCAGCATCATGGTCTTCACCTCGCCGAGACTCGGATTACCCACGATGGTAATCTTGTTCTGCGGATGTTCTGCATCCATCATGGAATAAGGAGCGAGATAAGAAGCCACACCCTGTGCCTTCGCCTTGTTACGGTTTTTCTTCAATGCCGTAAAGACACTCAGCGGCACATCGAGCATATTCTCCTCAGGCCATACCGCCTTACAGTCGGCAAGCACATAGCGGTTGTAGTTGGAGCGTGGCTCGGTGAGCTTCAGTGGGATTTCATACTCGTAGTAATTGTTCTTGTAATCGCTACCCAGACGGATGAAGACTGAGAGATCACCATCCTGCAGACGGGTAGTATTCTGCTCCAGGGCATTGGCATGGGCAAACATCTGGATGCGCTTATACTGGCGCAGATCAAGGGTAGAATTCTTATAAACCGCCTTCGCCTCGCCTGTGCTCATATTCTTGACCACCAGACTCAACGCTTGCTCGTTCGCCTCAACCAACTGAGGCTGACTAGGATCCTGTTCGCGCTTGATACCCGGAGGCAAGACATAGTTGACCGGTGTCTTCTCGCCGTTCTCCTCCAGACTCACGCTGCTTGCGTCGAGGGTTCCGCCACTGGCTGCGCCGAGCGGCTGATCATAGGTACGCCACTTGCCCATCACGAGGTCGAAGGTACCGAAACGCAGCACGATAGGTTTCTTGAAACCGGTGAGGAACATACGCATGAAGCGGATGCTGGAGAAATCGTTGATGTTGCCCTGACGGCTCTCAAACTCATCGATAGGTATGCGGAACTGATACCAGGTAACGGTAGACTTGGTATTATCACGCCAGGTCTGGCTGTATTCACGCTTATCTACAATATGATTATTACCCACCACGAGATCTTCCGGACGGATGCTGACACGGTACTGGAAGTATTTCTCATATTCGTTGAGCGTATAATCCTGGTTGATATCCTCGACATCCGGCGTTGACTTATAAGAAGTATCATAGCTCTCAGAACGGCTGTCGCTGTCAGGCGAGTTGCCCTGAGGATTGTTGATATACTTATATCTCTGCAGGATTGGAGCACGCATCTCATCCCAGTCGGAACCGCGGAAATAGTGGTAGTCATCACGTGCCGGATCGGCAAAGATGCTGTCGAACACCGCCTGGTTCACCTTGCCCTGAATCTGGTCGAGATAAGCACTCTTGTAGAATTCCTGCTCCTCGGCATCAGTCAGTCCGTTGAAACCCACATCCTGCAAGGCTCTGCTGCCACTGGTGGTAGCAAAGGCATAGGTCACGGTGCTCTGGGTAGGAATCTTACCCCACTGGGTATAGGTGTAGCTCTTGCTGCCATCTACCGGCATGCCACTCTCATAGAATTTCTTGCCATCACGCAGGATATCCTCGCTCACCTCGCCCAGGTTGATGTAGAAATCGCCACCGTAATCGGCAGCATCAGCCTCTTCGCGAGAATAGATGAACGGATCGAGCATCCAGAACTCGATGTATTCGATGTTTGCCTGCTCGAAATCGTTGGTATCCAGTTTACGCATCATTCCGCCCCAGTTGCGCTGCGGATTCTGCAGAGTTCCGTCTGCCTGCAAATCTGTTACATTGAAGTTGTATGGTCCCGGCTCACTTGGATAGTAAGCCAGATTGAGTACATTCAGGGTATTGGTAGCGCCCTGATAACTGCTCTGGTCGCGCAATGGGAAGAGCTCCTTGGTATAGACCTCGCGAACATAATGGTTACTCAACTGCTTGAGGTCGCCCTTGATATGTCCCGGAGTGAGCGAACTTCCACGGCGGGTGAACAGCGGATCGATGGTATACCAGGCTAGGCGCGAACGGTGGAAACCGCTGCTCAGACCGGTCTTATCGCTGTAATCGTCCTTGAAATTGAGCGAAGGCACACTGGATATAAACCAGGAGGTAGGAGTAGTTACATCGATGGTAGTCTTCGTACCCTCGAAGTCATCGATATAAGATGCATTGTCCTGTGTGCCACCAGCCTCACCGGCAATGAGCTGGGCAAATTCTCCTGTAAAGGATATCTGCGATGGCTGGGTGAGGTGCAGGAATGGTATCTTGTCAAGCACATTGGTGAGCCACTGACTCTCCTTGCGCCAGTTGAGATTGATACCCCAAAGGGTGTTCTTCAGCGGTTCGGAGCCCATGGATACCTTGGTGGTAAGCGCCTGTTCGGAGAGGTGCTGGATAGTACCGCTCAACTGGAAGTTCTTGGTAAAATCATACTCCCAGTTCAGTCCGAACATCGTTTTTCGCGTTTGTCCGAAATCGGTATTACTCTCCAGAGAAACGTTGACAGCCGTACCGGCATCAATGATGCTCTGGTTCAGGATGGTCACCTCGCCGGCACTGTAATCTACCGAATAGTCGGTGCCCTCTTTCAGGGTGATACCGCCTGCCGTAACGACCACCGAGCCCTGTGGCACATTGTAGGCATCGAGCGAGATGACATTGGCTGCAGAGCCCTTGAACTGTCCCACAATCTGATACTTGTTCTTCTCGGCAATCTGCTTGGCTACGGTCTTCGTACTGTCATAAAGTTCGGTAAAGGCATACTTTTCAGCCTTGTCGGCAGCCACGCCCCGCTTGACCAGATAATCACGCATATAACTGCCGAAAGGCTCTACCTTCGGAATGAACACGCGTCCGTTAGAGATGGTATAGCCTTCTACATAATCGAAATATCCATTGCTGTGTGCCTTGTTGTTGTTATCCAGACGGTCGGCGCCCAGCACACGGATGATAGGCTGCTTCTTCACCTGCTGCTCAGGGATATAACTGAGATATACGCCGGTGGTATCGCTCTGGTATTTCACATCCAGGCGGAACTTCTCCTTCTCTACGGTAGAAGCCAGATAATAAACGTTCTTCATCATCAGCCCCCAGTTGCCCTGTCGCGGATTGTTACTGGTATTCTTGAGCGATTTCACGAAGAGTGCCTGCTTGGTATCGCTGAGATCGGATGCAAACTCGCCCACCTGATAGGTAACACCTCCCGATGTATACTCATAGGCTACGGCAAGTACCTGGTCGGTCTGCAGACTGGTTTTCAATGAGATATAACCCAAGGCGGTATTGACTGTATACTCAGAAGAATTGAGCAGACGGGCACTCTCCAGTTTCTCATAATCGGCTCCACCAACCAGTCCGCCTCCATCGAGAGTGGTTGCAGCCTGGTCGATGTCACGGGCAGCAGCATATTGGCTGTTCATCGCAGCATACTCAGTATTCGCCTGGTTAGAAGGCACCTGTCCGCTCGCCGTCCACATCGGGTTGCTCAGTTTCTGGTTCTCGCCCAGGTCGGTCAGGGCTACGATATTTCGGGTATTGGTGGTATTGCCGGTTTTGTTGGTAACCCACACCTCCACACGGTTAATGGTGATGCCCGTGGTGAGATTAGGAAGTTTCTGCATCCAGGCATCATAATGATTTCTGAAATACTGGGAGAGGAAGAAGTGGCGGTTCTCCTCATAATCGGCTACATTCAACTCAAAAGGAGTGAGCTGCACACCGCCCCTGGTAGATACGCTCTTCGATGCACTCTTTTTCTGCGAAGCTACCATCTGCAGCTTGAGTTTGCCAAACTGCATATCGGTTCTAACACCAAACAGACTGCTGGCGCCTTTGATGAGCGAAGAGTTGGAAGGGAAGGAGACGTTGCCCGCCTCAACGAGTTTGATGATTTCATCTTCCTTGCCGTCGTACTTCAGTTTCATGTTCTGTGCATCGAAATCGAAGGTAGCATCGGTGTTGTAATTCAGGTTCATGTTCACCTTATCGCCCACCTTTCCGTTGACGTTGAGATTGATTTTCTCATCAAAATCCATCATCGTCGTCTTTCGGTTGCGGATAGGCAACGAAGGATTGTCGATGCTCTTCTTGTTGATACCGAACTTAAGTTCGGCAGAACCCTGAGTCTTCACTCTGATGCCACCAGGACCGAAGATTTTCTCGGCAGGTCCCAAGTCGAAGTGCATATCTGAGAAATCGAACTTCTCCTTGCCTTTTGCCTGGAAGATTTCATCGTTCTGCTTGCGGAAGTAACTGTTGCGCTGCTGCTGTTCAGTCCATGCAAGATACTCTTTCGGAGTGAGCATGATAGGAGCCGAAAGCCAGGTTGAGCCCATGCGGTTGCCGATGATATAGCGGTCGAGGGTATCGTTGTAGACTACCTGATATTGCAGATTATCAGGACGTTTCAGGTCGAGCGGACTCTGATAGAGGTCGCTCAGGGAGTAAGGTTGGGTGCGCTGAATCTGCCAGCGGGTATGCAGCAGCGAATCGGGAATAGTATCTTCATCGAGCTGCACGGGCTGGGCTGTGCTGGTATGGGTTTTCTTTTTATCGTCCTGAAGTTGAGGCAAAGCTATCGCATAGCCGAAGGTTGCCACCATCAGCCAAGCCAATAGAAAAGATATGAATCTTTGCTTCTGTTTCATCGATAAAAAACTCCTAACTTATTTGATTTGCTTCAATGCCAGTTTCACAACCTGTTCTACCGGGAGATCAGGCTGTGCCTTGAGGATATCTACTACTACCTTGGCAGATGGTGCCGGCGAGAAGCCGAGCATGGTAAGGGCGCTTACCGCCTCATCCTTTACGTCATTGTTCACCATCACCACATTGCCTCCGCTGGCTGGCAGTTCGTCAGCAATGCCAAGGCTCACGATTTTATCTTTCAGGTCGATGATGATTCGCTGTGCCGTCTTCAGTCCGATACCCTTCACGGTTTTCAGCATCTTGTCGTTACCAGTAGAGATGATTTCGCAGAGTTCGCGTGGCGAGAGTGAAGAGAGAATCATGCGGGCTGTATTTCCGCCTACTCCTGAAACGGTGATGAGGAGGCGGTAGAGTTCACGTTCCTGTTTGGTAGCAAAGCCGAAAAGGGTGAAAGAGTCATCTCTTCCACCAGCCACCAGCACTTCGTGAACATAGAGTTTCACTTCCTGTTTGCCCTGAATGGCAGTATATGTATTGAGCGATATATTGAGTCCGTAGCCCACCCCCGCAGTCTCAACAATAGCCAGTGCAGGTGTCAGCTCTGTCAGATCGCCATGAATATATTCTATCATTTTCTTTTTCTCCTAATTAAATTAATATATTAATAACGTGCGAAGGGCGGGATTATTGTAATAGAGTTCCATAAAATTACGTCCCGACGTAGCATGTAATACGTCCCGACGCAGAGCCAGAGACGTCGGGACGCAGCAAAAGCTACGTCCCGACGTAATTCAAAGCACATCGGGAGGTATCGGAAAGGGAATGTATGATGTTTCGCAACAAAATAACGAAACTGTAAGGCTCTTGCTACAGATACCTTACAAATCTCCGCTTATTCATACCTAAAAACTATGATTTTACTACTTTTTGCAACTTTTATGAGTTAAAATTCTATTAAAACGTCACGTATTTCAAGAAAAAGCTATACTTTTGCAACCGGAAATAGAATGAAGAGCGGAAAACATATCCGTTGGATGACTAAACCGCAACAAATAAAAGAAATTAAAACAACAAAATAAAAGAAATAAGACAATGAAGAAATTTAGAGCAGCCGTAGTAGGATACGGCAACATCGGTAAGTTTACTGTTGAGGCACTCGAAGCAGCTCCTGACTTTGAGATTGCAGGTATTGTACGTCGCCAGGGTGCCAAGGACAAACCAGCTGAGTTGGCAAACTATGAAGTAGTAGATGACATCACCAAGTTGAAGGATGTAGATGTTGCTATTCTCGCAACCCCTACCCGCTCTTGCCCAGAGTATGCAGAGAAGATCGTTGCCCTCGGTATCAACACCGTAGACAGCTTCGATATCCACACCAGCATCCTCGACTACCGTACCAAGCAGATGGAGAACTGTAAGAAGGCTGGCAAGGTAAGCGTTATCTCTGCTGGTTGGGATCCAGGTTCTGATTCTATCGTACGTGTTCTGATGGAGAGCCTTGCTCCTAAGGGCTTGACATACACCAACTTCGGTCCTGGTATGAGTATGGGTCACTCAGTTTGTGTTCGTGGCAAGAAGGGCGTAAAGGAAGCGCTCTCTGTAACCATCCCATTGGGTGAGGGTATCCACCGCCGTATGGTATACGTAGAGTTGGAAGAAGGTGCCAAGCTTGAGGATGTAACAGCCGAAATCAAGGCCGATCCATACTTCGCTCACGATGAGACCCACGTATTTGCCGTAGCATCTGTAGATGATGTAAAGGATATGGGTCATGGTGTGAACCTCGTTCGCAAGGGTGTATCTGGCAAGACCCAGAACCAGCGTTTCGAGTTCAACATGAGCATCAACAACCCAGCCCTCACCGCTCAGGTATTGGTTAACGTGGCTCGTGCTTCATTCCGTCTGCAGCCAGGTTGCTACACCATGCCAGAGATTCCAGTTATCGATATGTTGCCAGGAACCCGTGAGGAAATCGTTGCAACACTCGTGTAAAGACATTGAACTTTGAGGTTTGAACATTGAACTTTATGATAAGTTTAACAGGTTCAGATTCATAGTTTAGCAAATAATAAAGGCTCGCAAGAAGTTTCGATTTCTTGCGAGCCTTTTGAATATACTATATTCCAATTTATTTATGCGTCATGATATCGAGCACCATATCATCGGTAGCTCTCATCGCATCGGCACCAATGCTCGTGAGGTTATGGATGCACTTATCCACATCATCATCTACGATACCCTCGGCAGAGGTGACACACTTGCCTTCCATAGAAAGGAGGGCGGAAAGAAGAGCGGTGCTGACACCTGATGAAATCTTCAGGGCACAACTTGGTTTCGCTCCGTCACAAATCATACCGGTGAGATTGGCTATCATATTCTTGACAGAATTGCAGATGCGGGTATAATCGCCACCCATCAGATAGGTAATGCCGCAACTGCTGCCCGTACTGGCTACCACACAACCGCAAAGAGCTGAAAGCTTGCCTAAGCTCTGCTTGATATAGATGGCAGTCAGATGACTGAGCATCAGGGCACGGATCATTTCCTCCTCGGTATTCTCGTTCTCCAGCGCATAAACCACCACAGGGTTCGTTGCACAAATGCCCTGGTTGCCGCTGCCGCTGTTGCTCATCACCGGAATCATGGCGCCACCCATACGGGCATCGCAGGCTGAAGCGGTGCTGGAGATGATATGCGAGAAAATATTATCACCGAAGATACCATGACTCAACGGACGGTCCATCGTCTTGCCCAGACAGTGGCCATAGTTGCCTTTGATACTCAACTCGGCAGCCTTCATATTATAGTCTCTGGTCTTGAGAATGAAAGAAATCTCATCGAGCGGAGCTGTTGTAGCAAACTCGTAAACCATCGGGAAATTGAGCTGGATGTCGTCATCAGCCTCATCGCCCACAGTACCGCCACGCTTATCGAGCACCACCTCGCCATTACGCTCAACATACACAAAATGGGTATGTGAACCGGAGATAATTGCCGTAGCCTGGTCTTCACCGGCATGACAGATGATTTCGATATAGAGTTTATCCACATCACCCTGCTTCAGTTTGATGTTGATATCCGCATCCTTGATATATTGTTTACCCTGCTCCAGACTGTCAGGAGTGAGGTCTTTCAACACTTCCAGCTGATATTCAGGCTTTCCGATGAGCGCACCCAGCGATACGGCGATAGGCAAGCCAATCATACCCGTGCCAGGAATGCCGACACCCATCGCATTCTTGAGCATATTAGGACTCAGAAGAACTTCAATACGTTCAGGGCGTTTGCCCAATGTAGTAGCAGCCTTGGCTGTACATAGTGCCACAGCCATCGGTTCGGTACAGCCGATGGCAGGAACCACCTCTTTATTAACGAGCGCAATGATGCGCTCACGCTTACTTTTCTCTAACATAATCTATATAGCTTTTATATAAATAACGTTCTTACCATTATTTCGGGTACAAAAATACAAAAAATAAACCGTATTCTTCTCTTTTCTCGAGAAAAATACGGTTTAAATCTATATTTCTTGATGAATTAGTCTTCCAACTGGAACAGAGGATCATCTGGAGTCAGCATGGTAGGCTTCTGGTCGAATTCCTTCAAGAGCTGCTCAGAAGCATACTTCTTGTTTACTACCAGGCGGAACATGTACTCGTTGAACCAATCGTTGGTCATGATGAAGCAACCGGCAAAACCATTGTCGGCACCCCAACTGTTCTCCACCTTCCATTTTACAGGCTTGCCATTGGCATCGAGATCTACAGCTGTCAGCGTCATGGCATGAGTAGAACCACTATCGAAAGTAGCGATGCGGTCAGCCTTGTTCATTGGGAATGAGGTGTTGAAGAGGCTTCCATAGTCGAAGTTGTCGAGTGCCAGATAGCCACGCTTGCGGTCGAGCTGCTTGCCCACATCATAGCTTGAATACATCTTATGACCATCTTTCAGAGAGGCAATGGCGAGCTGGGCAATCTCCTCCATAGGCAGGTTGAGATACTTCCAGTTGTGGCCATCGTAAGTGTGGCGGTCGTACTCCACCTCGTAGGTCTTGTGGTATGGACGACGTGGGTCGTTCATCACCATCAGGAAGGTGCCGTTCAGGTCCTTGCCCACTGTCTCCTCATAGAAACTCTTAGGAGTATATTTCTTAGCCTCGCCAATCTGCTTGCCATCCTTGTCGCGGAAAGCATAGGTAAATTCCTTTACCGGTTCGCCGAGAGTAAGACTCAGCATGTGATAAACCTGACCGAGCATCTCGTTCTTGCGAGCCTGGATAGCTGCCGACTTCTTACCCTGAGCCACCATCTTGCGAAGTTCCAATCCATATTCACGCAGCTTGCTGCTGATGAGGCGGCTCATCTTGGAAGTATTGTTGCTTGAGAAAGTCTCTGGCTGGGCGCTCATTGGTACGAGACCATACTTGCTTGCCAGGTCGGCAACACCGCAGAAGGTACCACCATCGTTGAGAGGGTTCTTGAAGAAGAACTGCACCTGAGGGTCTTCGATGCTCTTCTTGCCCAGGTCGATGACGCCCTGCAGCATGAGGTTAGCCTTCTCCAGCTGGTCGTAGAAGAAGAGATAATCCTGTGAATACTCCACCACTCTGCCCTGTTTGTCGTTGAGGGCGAAGTTAGAACGGAGCACATTGAAGCCGCTGAACATCCAGCAGCGGCCGGAACTCTTCTGGTTGTGGATGCTCTGCGCTGGAGTCTCGATGCTGAAATGTGTATCAACAGGAGCCTCGTTGGCATGGTTCTTTACCAAATCATCGATGTTATTAGCAGCAATAGCATTGAAGAGTGCCTTGTTGGCAGCACCGCCATTCTGGCTCTTTGCCATCTGCTGAATCATTGACTCACTGATGCCGCCAACCTTGGTCTGCGCCATCATAGACATGGAAGCCATCATCAAGGCTCCAATCAGCAATACGTTTTTTCTCATAATCTTTTATCTTTATTTGTTTTTTGTGCAAAAATAACACTATTTTGCGTACTTTCCAAACTTTTATGCCGAAAAATGCGGAGTCGCTTACGAATAAAAGCCATTTTCTAAAAAAACAAGTTAAATTTTTCATAATTAATAAGGAGTTCTGCAAATACATTACTTTTTTTATTATATTTGCAAGCGAAATACTAAGCCAAAATTACGATAGTATCGTATTGGCTACACATTGTATAACAACAAACAACAAGCCTATGATTGGTAAAGTAAAAATCCGACACTTGTTTTTGTTGGCATGGCTTGCCGCCTTGTCAACAAAGGCCCAAGTGTCTTCAGAGAACTACGTGCAGACTACGGAGCGCATCAGCGACACACAGGTCCTCTCCACCACGGAATACTACGACGGCTTGGGAAGACCCTTCGAGATGGTGGAACAAAAGAAGACTCCAGATGGAGCCAACCTGATACATCTCAAAGAATATGATGGACTAGGACGTGATTGGAAGACATGGTTGCCTGTCAAGGACGCCTCCGATTTCCTCAGCATTTCTGCGGCTCGCTCCCAGGGAAATAACCAATACAGGGATAGCCATGCCTTCTCCCTAACAGAATATGATGGAAGCCCACTCAATCGAATAAACACAGTGGAGGGAGTTGGAGCTGAGTGGACTAGCCATCCCGTAAAGAAAGACTATCTCGTAAACACCTCTAAATATCCGTTGAACTGCAAATACTACCGTGTATCCATGCAAGGACAGTTGCAAGACAAGGGGTATTATCCTGAGGGTAGGCTCTACGTTACCAAGACCACTGACGAAAACGGCAATGAGAGCTACGAGTTCAAGAACATCGCGGGCAACGTAATTCTCAAGCGTACCATCTGCTCCATCGATGAGGCAGCCGATACCTATTATATATATGATTACCGTGGAAACCTGGCATTTGTGCTTCCTCCCAATTATCAGGAGGAGCCGTCACTTGACCTCTATGCCTACCAATATAAATATGACGGACAGGGGAATTGCACATGGAAGAAGCTGCCAGGATGCGAGCCGATCTATATGAAGTATGACCTTAGCGGCAGGATGACATACTTGCAGGATGGTAATCTGAGGAAGAAAGGACTTTGGGAGTTTTGCGTCTATGACAAACTTGGACGATTGGCTGTACAAGGCACTACTGCATCTATAAGTGATGTCAGTAAAATCCATGTCTATGCGCTATACACGGGGGCAGGCATCCTGGACGGTTACCAGCTGAATGGCACTACGATTACCGCCAAGTCCCTGCTCATTACCAATTTCTATGATGACTATACTTTCATAGAGAAGCAAAACGCCTCAGAGCAGAGCATTTTGCATCTGAACGCAGCCCAAGCATTGGACGCTGCGTTTCCTTCCAACAGTTCCCCCAATGCTAAGGGATTCTTGACTGGGAAGAAAGTATATACATCAGATGGTACGAATAGACATGAAATCTCCTCTATGTACTATGGTTTAAAGGGAAGAGTGGTACAAACACATTCCAGCAACTTGCTTGGAGGAAGTGAACATTTCTACACCTCTTATAACTACATAGGTTCCCCTTTGAAAACCAAGCACATTCATAGCGCAAGTGGCAAGAAAGCCATACAGGAATGCTACGAATATGCCTATGATCATGCTGGAAGACAGACAATGGTTAGCTATGCCATCAATGGCTCCGCCAAAAGAGTATTATCAACAACTGAATATGACGATTATGGAAGAATTGCCAAACAGACATTATTGGGCAAAGAGTGCATCAACAACACCTACAACATCCGGAGCTGGAAGACTGAGATAAGTAGCAAGAACTTTACCCAAACGCTTGTCTATAACAAAGCAAATGGCTTTGTTATACCTGGAACCGCACAGTACAATGGCAATATATCAGCCATGAGTTGGAAAACTGGAAACAACATAGAGAAAGGCTACAAGTTCTCCTACAACCGTCAGGACATGCTGACCGATGCCGACTATGAGGAAGGAGAATTCTTATCGGACAACATAGGTCACTATGACGAAAGCCTGTCTTATGACAAGATGGGAAACATCCTGTCATTGATACGCTATGGTTTGAGAGACGACAACAAGTACGGGCTCATTGACAACCTTAGCTATGGCTACAACGGTAATCAACTTACCAAGGTTGATGATACGGTGAGTGGTCCATATCATGCAGGTGCCTTCCACTTTGTGGATGGTACGAAGGAGGCTACGGAGTATAGCTATGATGCCAATGGCAACATGGTGATGGACAAGAACAAGGGGATTAGCTCGATATCATACGACATCAACAACTTGCCACAGAAAATATTATATAATGATGGAAGGAAAGCTAGTTACGTATATGATGCTGAGGGAAACAAGCACTCCGTTCTATATACACTAACGGCAATGACCAACACATTGCCTCAGATGCCAGTCATGCAATCTGCCGATGCAGCATCAGCAAATGCAGTAAATGGGCAAAAGGTAATCAACTATTGCGGAAACATCATTTATGATGGTGATGAGACGATGGTACTGAATGACGGAGGCTATGCCAAGTATGACAAAGGCGGCAACCTTTCTTTCCATTACTATCTCAAAGACCATCTGGGTGACAACCGTGTTGTTGTGAACGAAAGCGGGGTTATCGAGCAAACCAACGATTACTATCCTACAGGTGCGTTGATGGGGAGCAGCACGAATGGCGATGTTCAGAGATATAAATACAACGGTAAGGAACTGGACCGAATGAACGGTTTGGATTGGCATGACTATGGGGCAAGAAACTATGATGCGGCTATCGTTATTTGGAACACATTAGATAAGCTAGCAGAAAAAGATTATTCACATGTCCCTTATGTATATTGCGGTAATAATCCTACGCGATATCTTGATATAAAGGGGCTTGAAAAGCTAGACGCTCTATCGCAGAAAGATAGAAATTATAAAAGACTAGAGCCTGAAATAAAAAACTTTAAGGATGATCCAAATGTCATAAACATCTGGGCGCATGGGTATGATAATGGCAATAGTATTATTCTAAACAAAGAAGTAGTTGACAACGCTGAAAAATTTGAAAAATTTCTAGAGTCAAATAGCTTTATATGGAAAACTAGAGAAGGTAATGCACCTATAACAATAGTATTACATAGCTGTTCTGCTTCTAAGTTTGCAAAAGCTATATCAAATAGCAAGAAATTTGACAACGTGATTATTATTGCTCCAACGACTCCAGTTAATGTGCTAACCAAAAAGAATACCAAAAGTTATCTAGGCTCATACCTCGAAAACAACGGAATTTGGAAAAGTTATAAAGCTGGTAGAGAAATCAAATCGATGACATATGGGAAACATGACTACCCTGGCTCTATATACCCTAGAATAAAATTTAATTTAATAAAGGAACTATCTAATCATATAAATGTATGGAAAAAATAAAACTTGTATTAGGTATTTTATTGGGATTTGCTCTTTCATTTTTTAATGCTTATTTGCTTAAAAATAGTACAACAAAAACGGATGAGCAATATATTGTTACCAATAGCAGAGATGTATTCATATTGGATTCTGTAGAATTTAAACTTACCTCAGACTCTGTTCTTCTATATGGAAACGAAGATTCATATACAGAACTCTTATATCATTATGGAAGTATTCATAATGGTTCTAAAGAACTCTTATATTATGCATTAATCATGGCAGACAAATATTCTTATCCCGAAGCTTCTTATAATATTTTCGACGCTATTAAAGATTTTAAAAAGAACAACACTTTATTATTGTCTGAAATGATGAGATATTACTTATTGTATGGGGCAAAAAACGGAAGTTCAAGTTCTTGTTTTCAATTAAAGGAATATTACGAAAAAGGAATATTATTCGAAAGAAATCAGAGAAAAGCAAAATTCTATGAGAATAAGATAAACGAAATTTATAAGATAAAATGGACAAAATAAGAAATATGCATAATGTTGCCTTAGGCATCATTATAGGTTTGTTTTTGGGGGGAATTTTTCAAGCACGCCCTAAGTTTGAATGGAATTTGGGAGTAAAGCAACCAGTCAGCCCTCAATGGAATATTAACAAGATAAAATCTGCAATTATTAAAGAGAAGAGCATAAAAGATTATGAATTACTTAAAGAATTATCTGGCGGGCATTTAAAAAAAGAAGACATTTTCTATGGTTTACTTATGAATGAATATCACCCTAACGATACCATTTACAAAGACCTAAGAAATGTCTTGGTTGAAATCTACAATATCCCTCCAAAAGATACCATCACTTTGATGTGGGTTAAAAAGCTTGATGAAATGTACAAAAACAATAAATAAAGAAACAATTAATATTTGGGAATATGGTCCGTAAGAACCATAATAGCAAAAATATTTATAACAAAGAAATCAATTAGAATACAATGGAAGTAATGATATAAAAAAAAATAGAATGTCTGACATCAATATCAAATTGAAGACGGCACTTATGTCATCGGCTCCCAACGATATTTATATGACAACAATGGCAATATTATCACGGAATACTCGTTAGATACTGAAAGAGCCATAGGTGAAAGCCATAGTAGAAACTCTAAAGGACATTAAACAATGGAAAAGTATATAATTATAACCGAATTTGGAGAGCAGCAAGATATAAGAGTGGGACTAAAATCTTGTAAAAACAAGTACAATCTTCTACTCTGTTGGGCAAAACATCTTTCTTATCCTTATATTGGTATTAAATCCAAGACGAAACTTATCGAAGATATAAAATTTGATTTGCGCGAATTTAAACAATATGTTATGAATGCCAGAAGTTATATGACGAATTTTTATAATGAATCATATCTAGTAAATGGCATCCATATAGAACTGTATGTCGTTAAACGTGAGCAAAATTGCGATTCTTCATTTTTATTTAAAATATTTGTTTTTTATAAGAATTGGGATTTCCTAGTGGAGAAAGAATACAACTCCCCATTTGATGCTTTAGTTGATAGCATAAACATAATACAATGGGATGAATTCTCACAAGAAGAGAAAAATGAGTTTGAAAAGGTTCTAAAATCGACAAGCCATGTAAATTGCGTTATTCGCAATTTAGTATGGAACTTCGAATGTTCCATACTTAGCAACAATTTAAAAGTATATATTGTGAAGTCATGAAAAAGATATTATTTATAGTACTCAGCATCATACTCTCCGCTCCAATATTTGGAGCGGATGGTAATCATCGTGATTACTCCCCAAAGTCACCAGAGGCAGCTGCCTTTGACAGAATATCCACCATTCCTGTGGGCAACTATACTGGCTGCTTGGCTTTCTCTATACCAATCTATACATTGGTGAGCGGCGACCTCAGCCTGCCTATCAGCTTGGACTACCAAGGCAATGCCATACGAGTAGACCAAGAGGCTACTTGGGTTGGATTAAATTGGTTACTGAATGCAGGAGGAGCCATCACTACGACAACTTCTGCATGCTCTACACAATATGGAGAATCGTTTCAAAAAGATTGGGATTATTTTGCCAACAAACTGTCCATGACATACATTCCCCTGGATGGTGAGTTTCCACAAATGCGATACAAGATGGATGGATGCCACCCTAATTGGCGAGGTGGCCATGGTAAAAATTGGTTTAAGCAGACGCTAGAGATTGAGGGCAATAAGAACAATGACCTGTCTAGTCAATTGTATCATTTCATCCTAGACAACAAGGCTGGTGAAACTCCCACCTTCCATGCTAATTTCATGGGCAACAGTCTCTCTTATGTATGGGATAGGATGAAGAATGAGTTCTTCATTACGGGCCGTAACCAAAACTTTCAGATTACAGGATCCATCATGTCACCCACCATCATTGATGGAAAAGGAGTAAAATATTCCTTCAATGCAATGGAGGAGAGTAGTCCAGAGGGATATTTGGTTGACCCAGGAATGGTGTATCAGGATTATACGCTATTTCTTACAAAAATAGAGTCTCCCACAGGACATACCATACAACTCAGATATGTCGACAACGGTACAATAACCTCTGTATATAAAATAACAGAAAACTTATACAGCCATGAATATCCAGTAAATGCTATTGGTTCGAGCTATCGTGAAGTCAAGCAAGAAGGTTCAAACCTTCTGGATCGTAGCCTCTCACAATTATATCGGACAAAAGCTCTTCGTCTCTCGGAAATAGAATCCGACGAAGCATTGGTAAAGTTCATCCCATCCAAAGACTTTCGTAAGGATCTGGATGGGAACAGTCGCAAACTGTCAAAGATAGAAATCTACCAAAAGAATGGTTCTCAGAAAAAACTATTGAAGTCCTTTAGTTTCAGCTCCAGTTATTTTTCTAAAGTAACCACTGGAGGCAACACTGTAAAGGATTTATTTGACAATCTAGGCAACTCGTCCATTTACGACGGATGGTTTGCCTCAGATGACTTTATGTATTATAGGCTGCGACTGGACAGTTACAGCGAGGAGGACTCGAATGGCAAACAAGTGGCAAAGTACTCGTTTGGCTATAATAACGGGTTGCCTTGTAAGGCTTCCGCAGCCATTGATTATTGGGGATATTACAATGGGAAGGAAAACTTCAACGGTCGTTACCACACCCTTCTTCCAAAACATTGGGATGAGTTGACTTCAGACGTGGAAGATGGTTTCCCTAAAACGGTATATTTTACAGGTGCAGACCGACGTTTCTATGAAAGCTGTGCCTCTGCGGGAATGCTCTCTTTCATTACTTATCCGACAGGAGGAACTGCAAGTATCACTTATGAAGGGCATCGCTTCTCCAACTATAAGTATTTCGACGCAACAAAGACGACAAGCGGAAAAAGTTTCAAGGATGTGGACATCTACGCCACCAATCAAAGCTACGGAAAGGTTATCGGGGCATCATTAAACGAAAGTACGTTTAATATATCGGGTGAGGGGAAGTACAAGATGACCCTAAGCTACATGATATCCAACCTTGCCGAGCAGCCTTCCTGGCGATATATTCTAAGCAACCCTCTTCTGTTGTATCATTATAGCACCATTTATGACAGAAATGGTCCACATGAGGTGGTTAGTGCTTGTGATGTGCTGAGCGCAGTTCCAAGCGACACAGTGGGGACAAGAAACATAACAATATCAAGGACTTTAACTCTTTTCCCTGGGAAGTACAAACTGCAGATTGCTGGCGGGGCTTCATTAAACATTGGAGTGCGTCCCCAGCAATATTACCAGATAAGAGGCAATATCAAACTAGAAAAATCCACATATACATCCATCGGTGCAGGCATGAGGGTAAAGTCCATATCTGAAAATGATGGGAAAGGAAACTTTACTACGACAAAATATCGATATACCTATCCTGACTTAACTTCCTCAGGACGATTGTCAGTCCCAGCCATCTATGCAAGAAGAAAAATCTTAGTCTACCAAAATGGAAAGTATCAAGATGAAGGATTGAACCAGATAAAACCTGCAACAGCTAAAGAAATTCGCTATGCGGAAGTAAGCGGCAGCAATGCTGTTCCAGATGCGCCTGTGGTCAGCTATGAGAGGGTCACCATCAAACAGGAAAGCAATGGAACGACAAATGGTAAAGAGGTTTTTACTTACAGAAACAGACCTTGGGGCACCAATATGCTTACCTATTGCCGTCAAGTGCCCGACCCGAGAAATGGAATGTTGCTTTCTGATAGCGTGTTTGATTCCAAGGGAAAACTTATCAAGACAACAGATAACAGTTATAAGTGGAGATGTGTTGACTCCCGACTTCTAAGTGCGGTCATCGAGAACATCTACAGCGGGCCAAACGAGGTTACTGGTGGAAATGCTTTGGCGTCAGAAAATGCATATGCTGAAGCCTTAGGAGGAGGGTGCATGCAAATATATCTATATCCATCGGTCCAGTTCGCCTTGGTTTCTTCCAATTCCAGCCAAAAAGAATATCATGGTGATAACTGTGTTACCATAAAAACTAGTACCCAGTACGGACAGACCAACACCTTGGACTCCATCTCGGTCCAGAGTCAGTCTGAGACAGGAACTACCTTCACTACAGAAACATTCTATCCACAGAATGCTCTTTCCCAAGCCAATATGAAGACTTTGGCAGACAAGCACATCACTGAGATTCCCATAGAATGTCTGACATCAATATCAAATGAAGACGGCACTTATGTCATCGACTCACAACGATATTTATATGACAACAATGGCAATATTATCACGGAATACTCGTTAGATACAGAAAGAGCCATAACTAGGAGTTCGTTTAGTCTGTTAAAGGACAACTATGCCTTCTCCTCATTCAAAGCTAACGCTGTGCTTTCTTACAACTCGTCAGGGAAGCCTCGTGTGGTAAAGGAAAACAACTGCGATGTGGTCACCTATATATGGGGGTATTACAGCAACTATCCCATTGCCGTGATAAGAGGTGCGGACTATCCAGCCGTAAGGAATCTCCTTGGAGGCGACTCTGCCGTAAAAGCATTGGAAACAGCAGCCGCGCCAACTATAAGTGCAAGGGATTTACACAACAAATTGTCAAAGTTGGTTGGTTGTAGTGTCGCAACCTTCAGTTTCAGTCCCCAAATAGGGATGGTGGAGATGATTTCTCCGAATGGAGAATCTACGACTTATTCTTATGACGCTTTCTGCAGATTATCTGCCATCAAGGATCATAACGGCATCGTGTCCTCATCATTCAAATACAATTACAAACAATAAGCTTATGATGAATAAAGTTAACTTTCGATACTTGTTTTTGTTGGCATGGTTTACTGCCCTGTCAACAAAGGCCCAAGTGTCTTCAGAGAACTACGTGCAGACTACGGAGCGTATCAGCGACACACAAGTTCTCTCCATAACGGAACAGAACATTTGTAATCATACATATCATATAGGAGACAAGATTGAGCGTCAGCAAGCCACCTTCAAACATTTTGACCAAAAAGGAAAAGGTGCTATTTGGGACTTGACTGACATCAATCTATCTGACAATGTCTCGTGGTTGACAATCACCTCCAATCCCCATGATGAACATGGACTTATAATTAATGGACTCAATACCCGTTATTTTTGTCATCAAAACGACACTGGCACATATTTGGATGGCTATGAGAACAACCAATCGAAAATTAGCTACAAACTAACAGACTTGATTGCTCCGCCTAGTTTTGTACTTAACAGCATGGCAACGGGGTATTTCAATGGATATGCCATATATTCAGAGTCAGTATATTCTCGTATTTATGGAACATATGAATGCCAAGTTGATGGACTCGGTACAATGTTACTTCCATCAGGTGATACGATTACTGGTGTGACAAGGGTACATATCCAGAAACACACAGGACAACAATATCTCAAAAACATTGAGCATGCAAAGGCCTTACGCATGTTGGTTGACAGTGTTAACATCTACACACATGATAGCATCATACAACATCTTGCTGTGGATTCCAACCTGGTAGAAACAAACATATACAGATGGTATGCACAAGGGGAGTCTTATCCAATTTACGAAACCTTAGACTCTCATGTTAAGGGTAACAATATTGGATTTAAAGTAGCTTATTATTACTCTCCACAATCATTGAAAGACAATGAATACGAGAAATCAAGAAATATTTCTCAAAGAGAGAGAGCAAAAGCTACCTCCAATGGCCGTCCCCGTATTTCCAGACATGTATTTTCTAATGGTACATTTATTGATTATTCGGTAAACGTGACTTCCGATGGTAATGTAAATGTTGCCATGTTCTGCTCTTCAAGAGCAAAGATAGATTGTAATATCCATACCATTGACGGAATGATGGTATGCCAACAGAGTTTTAAAGAATCCAGCAAAAAGACATATAACATCTGTCTGCCTTTATCGTCTCATTCACATGGCATCTACATACTCAACATTTCTGTTAACGGACAGCAATTCTCAGAAAAGTTCATCTACAAGTAATCCACTATGAGTAGAAAAATACAAAGATTTATCGGAAAAAGCGAAAATATCACAATAAAAATGTTATTTATTAAAAAAAAGCATTACCTTTGCATGTACAAATAACAAGGAAATATGGACAAAAGTAAGTTTAGTCTATTAAGTAACATCAAATACCCTGAGGATTTGCGCAAACTGAGCATCGACCAGTTGCCACAAGTATGCAAAGAATTGAGAGAAGACATCATCGACGAGGTTGCCGTCAACCCCGGTCATTTTGCCTCCTCTCTTGGCGTGGTGGAAATAACCGTAGCCCTACATTATATCTACAACACCCCATACGACCGTATTGTATGGGATGTGGGACACCAGGCCTACGGACATAAGATATTAACAGGACGCCGCGACAACTTCTGCACCAACCGCAAGTTGCACGGCATCCGTCCATTCCCTACACCTTTAGAAAGCGAATATGATACCTTCGCCTGCGGACATGCGAGCAATTCCATCTCCGCAGCACTCGGTATGGCCGTTGCCGCACGCGAAAACGGAGATACCGACAGGCACGTGGTAGCCGTCATTGGCGATGGAGCCATGAGCGGCGGACTGGCTTTCGAGGGACTGAACAACGTATCAAGTACACCTAACGACATGCTCATCATCCTGAACGACAACGATATGAGCATCGACCGGGCTGTGGGCGGTATGGAGAAATATCTCCTGAACCTCGATACCAACGAGACCTACAACCGCCTCCGTTTCAAGGCATCGCAGTGGCTGCACTCCAAAGGCTATCTCAACGAAGACCGCAAGAAGGGCATCCTGCGCCTGAACAATGCACTGAAGTCGGCACTGAGTCATCAGCAGAACATCTTCGAGGGTATGAATATCCGCTACTTCGGACCTTTCGATGGTCATGACGTGAAGGAAGTGGCGAGAGTGCTCAAACAACTTAAGAATATGAAGGGTCCTAAGCTGCTGCACCTGCATACCACCAAGGGAAAGGGTTACGAACCTGCCGAGAAGAGTGCTACCATCTGGCACGCGCCAGGCAAATTCGATCCGGAAACGGGTGAGAGAATCATTGCCGATACCAGTAACCAGCCTCCTAAATATCAGGATGTTTTCGGTGAGACGCTGCTGGAACTGGCTCTGAAGAACCCGAAGATTGTAGGTGTGACGCCAGCCATGCCTACAGGATGCTCCATGAACATCATGATGAAGGCGATGCCAAACCGTACCTTCGATGTAGGTATTGCCGAGGGGCATGCCGTCACCTTCTCAGGAGGTATGGCGAAAGACGGACTCATCCCATTCTGCAATATCTACAGTTCGTTTGTACAGCGTGCCTACGATAACATCATCCACGACATGGCACTGCTCAACCTGCCGGTTATCATGTGTCTGGACCGTGCCGGACTGGTAGGTGAAGACGGACCAACCCATCATGGTGCCTTCGATATGGCGGCTCTCCGTCCGATTCCGCATCTCACCATCGCATCTCCGATGAACGAGCATGAGTTGCGCAACCTGATGTATTCAGCCCAGTTGCCAGATCATGGCAGCTATGTTATCCGTTATCCTAGAGGCAAGGGGGTGCTCGTAGACTGGCGCAACCCGATGGAGGAAATCAAGACCGGTACCGGCAGAAAGCTGAAAGACGGCACCGATGTAGCCGTTCTTACCATCGGTCCTATCGGAAACGATGCAGCCCGGGCTATCGCTGAGGTAGAAGCCGAAACCGGAATGAGCATCGCCCACTACGATATGCGATTCCTCAAGCCACTCGATGAAGACATTCTGAAAGAGGTGGGCGAAAAGTTCAGCCGCATCATCACCATCGAAGACGGCGTTCGTATGGGCGGTATGGGCTCAGCCGTACTGGAATGGATGAACGACCATGACTATCAGCCAAAGATGACCCGAATGGGATTGCCAGATGAGTTTGTGGAACACGGAACCGTGGCACAACTCAGGGAAATCGTACATCTCGATAAAGAATCAATCAAAGAAGCAATTAAAAAATGAAAATAATCATAGCTGGCGCATATGCCATAGGTACTCACCTGGCGAGACTCCTGTCACGCAGCAATGAAGAGATTACGCTCATCGATGAAAGCGAAGAGCGCCTGGCAAGCATCGGCTCCGACTGCGACCTGCTCACCATGCTGGGCAAGCCTACCAGTCTTCACATCTTACGCGATGCGGGGGTTGCAGATGCCGACCTCTTCATCGCCGTTACTCCGGTAGAAAGTACCAACATCACAGCTAGCATCCTTGCCAAGAACCTAGGTGCTAAAAGAACGGTGGCCCGCGTGGATAATCCGGAATATATGGATCAGCAGGCTCAGGAATTCTTCAAAGAATTAGGTATCAGCAAACTGATTTATCCGGAGATGCTCGCAGCCGTAGATATCAATAACGGACTGAAAATGAGTTGGGTACGTCAGCGCTGGGATGTGCACGACGGCGCACTCGTCATGCTCGGCATCAAACTGCGCGAAGGATGCGAGATACTGAACGAACCGCTCAAGAACATCAGCGGTCCTAACGACCCTTATCACGTGGTAGCCATCAAGCGAGGCAGTGATACCATCATCCCTGGCGGTAACGACGAGCTGAAACTCTACGACCTCGCCTACTTCATGACCACCCGCAACTACATCCCATATATCCGCAAGATTGTAGGCAAGGAGCACTATGTGGATGTGAAGAACGTGATGATTATGGGTGGCGGACGCACAGCCGTAAGAGCCGTGAAGAAGATGCCGGAATATATGGAATGCAAGATTATCGAGATGAGCGAGGAGCGCTGCGAATATCTCAACGATATTCTCGATGAGAACAAGACGCTCATCATTCATGGTGACGGACGTGACATTCCGCTGCTCGTAGAAGAAGGTATCCGTAGTACTCAAGCCTTCGTGGCACTGACCGGTAACGCCGAAACCAATATCCTGGCCTGTCTTACCGCCAAGAGAATGGGGGTGCGCAAGACGGTGGCTGCCGTAGAAAACGTTGACTACGTGAGCATGGCAGAGAGTCTGGATATCGGTACCATTATCAACAAGAAGATGATTGCCGCCAGCTACATCTACCAGATGATGCTCGATGCCGACGTGATGAACGTGAGATTCCTGATGAGCGCTAACGCCGATGTGGCTGAGTTTATAGCCAAAGAAGGTTCGAAGGTAACCAAGAAACCGGTGAAGGAACTCGGCATGCCTATCGGTGTAACCATCGGTGGACTGGTTCGCGGTGAAGAAGGAATGCTCGTTTCGGGTAATACACAGATAGAACCGGGCGACTCGGTGATGGTTTTCTGCCACAACATCAACATGAAGAAAATTGAGAAATACTTCATATAAGCGCGAAGGAGATAGAGACATACTTCATATATGATAAACAGAAAATTAATATATAAGGTTTTAGGGCAACTGCTTTTCATAGAAGCATTCCTGCTCTTCGTCAGTCTGCTGGTAGCTTTCTATTACCAGCAGGATGACATCTTTGCCTTCATTGTGGCAACACTTACCACCATCGGAGGCGGACTGGTGCTGAAATGGCGAGGACACGGAGCAGATAACTCAATGTCGCGCCGTGATGCCTATCTCGTGGTAACGCTCTCATGGATTGTATTCAGTTTCTTCGGAACCCTCCCCTTCATGATAAGTGGATACATCAACAACTTTACCGATGCCTACTTTGAAACCATGTCGGGATTTACGACAACGGGAGCCACGATATTAGACGATGTAGAATGCTTCCCCCACGGACTGCTTTTCTGGCGTTCGCTCACCCAATGGATAGGCGGTCTGGGAATCGTGTTCTTCACCATCGCCCTGCTGCCATCGCTTGTAGGAGGACAGACCAAGGTGTTTGCTGCCGAGGCTACAGGACCTATCAAGACAAAACTGCATCCCCGGCTTTCCACTTCGGCTAAATGGATATGGAGTATCTATCTGATGCTCACCATTGCCTGCATCGCATCCTACTACGTGGCAGGAATGAATCTCTTCGACAGTTTCAACTATGCGATGACCACTACGGCTACAGGAGGGTTCTCTACACATAACAGTAGTACCTCGTTTTTCCATTCGCCGGCGCTGGAATACATCTGTGCCTTCTTCTGCTTCCTGTCGGGTGTTAATTTCACCCTGCTCTATGCAGCCGTCATCAAATTCAAGATCAAAGATCTGTTCAAGAATTCTGAGTTTAAGTTCTATATGCTCCTCGTTACAGCCTTCACGGCTTTCATCATGGTAGAGCTGATAGCGATGCGCAACTACGATGTGGAACATGCCTTCCGCAGCGCCATCTTCCAGGTGGTATCATTCATCACCACCACGGGATTATTTAACGACGATGCTGCTGTGTGGCCTCACGTTACCTGGGTGGTATTGGCAGCCTGCATGTTCTTCGGAGCCTGCTCGGGCAGTACGAGTGGAGGTTTGAAATGTATCCGTGGCGTGATGCTGGTAAGAATGGTGAAGAATGAATTCCGCCAGATTCTGCATCCTAACGCCGTACTGCCATTGAAGATTGATGGTGTGAACGTACCGATGCAGAAGCGTGTTACGCTGCTTGCCTTCCTCACCACTTATCTCATCATCTGTCTGGTGATATCGTTCACGATGATAGCCATGGGCATCGACAATACCAATGCCATCACCATCACCCTGAGTTGTGTGGGTAATGTGGGACCTACGCTGGGTACGGAAATCGGACCAACCATGTCGTGGAGCGAACTGCCGGATGTGGCAAAATGGTTCTGCTCGCTGATGATGCTCATCGGTCGTCTGGAAATATTCAGTGTGCTGGTTATCTTAACGCCAGCATTCTGGAGAGAGAACTAACATACCCAGAGGGGGAGTTAGAAAATAAAAGAGAAGTTGATATTTGAAGTAAGAAATACGCTTACTAGACTAAGTATATTTCGCACAAAAAGCGTTATAAATAATAAGGTATAGGTTCAGCAAGAGCCTTACCCGAGAGTAAGAAACCGTACTTATGAGTACATTTATAAACTAAATACAGGTAAAAATGAAACCATTAAAATTTCAACCGCTATTAAAATCCACCATCTGGGGTGGCAGTAAGATTATCACTTTCAAACATCTCGACGTAAAGCAAGAGAATGTGGGAGAAAGCTGGGAAATCTCTGGAGTACCAGGAAATGAAAGCATCGTAGCCGATGGCGAGATGCAGGGCAAGAGCCTCAACGAGGTTGTTGCAGAACGGAAGGGAAGCTTCCTCGGAGAAGAGAACTACAAGCGTTTCGGCAATGAGTTTCCACTGCTCATCAAGTTTATCGATGCCAACCGCGACCTCTCTATCCAGGTGCATCCTAATGATGAAATTGCCAAGAAGCAAGGTAAGGAACGCGGCAAGACCGAGATGTGGTATGCGCTGCCATGCGAGCCGGATGCCAAGCTCTATAACGGCTTGAAGATGCAGATTACTCCTGAGCAGTACAAGGAGATGGTGGAGAATGATACCATCACTGATGCCCTGGCTCAGTATAACGTGAAGGAAGGTGACTGTTTCTTTATCCCAGCCGGCAGAATCCACACCATCGGAACAGGCTGTTTCGTTGTCGAGATTCAGCAGACCAGCGATGTTACCTATCGCATCTACGACTTCAAGCGCAAGGACAAGGATGGCAACTATCGCCAGCTCCACACCAAGGAAGCTGCCGAGTGCATTGACTACACCGTATTGCCAGACTATCGCCAGCACTACACTCCTGCCAAGAACCAGGGTGTAAGCATGGTGCTGTGCCCTTACTTCACCACAGCCGTTTATGATCTCGATGAGCCAATGACGCTGGATTATTCAGAGTTGGACAGCTTCGTGATTCTGATTGGCTTGAAGGGTGAGGCTAAGATTACCGACAACGAGGGTAACGAGATTACGCTCCAGGGCGGCGAGAGCATCGTAGTTCCTGCCAGCACCAAGACATTGAAGATAGAAGGAACCCTGAAGTTCCTGGAGGTTTTTTAAAGGTAAAAAAGTAAAAGGGTAAAAAGGTAAAAAGAGCCTGGCGGGATGTCATCTGCCTGCTTTCTTTTTACCTTTTTACCTTTAAATATCCTTTTTACCTTTCCAAATACTTTTCCACATCCGCCTGTATCTTCTGGAATTCGGGAGAGAACTGGTAGAAGGTGTTCTTCTTCATCATCATCTTCACCTTGCCCAGACTATTCTCATAACATGCCATTTCGGTGCGAGCCTGCTCGGAATGGAGGGCACGGTCGCGGATTTCATTCTCCCTATCGTTGCGCAAAGCATCGCAAACGCTCTGGACGATAGGACTAACTACCAGGTCGAAGAGATGATGACCCTGTATATATAAATAGGTATTGCTCTCGTTTACACCCAGATTGTTGAGGTAAAGAGCCATTTCATCCAACTCATCCTTAAACTTCTTAAAGCGGCGCTCCAGCTGGAACAGCTTTGCCCGCACCTTCTTTCCCAAATAATCTATCGCCCATTTAGGATCCTGGATTCGGACAGAAGGCAGCATGATGACCTTATCAAACTCTGCCATATCAAAATGCATCGACATCTTGCGATGACGCACATAGAACAGCATGTGCCATAAGAAGAGGGGCCAGATGGTACGGGAATAGGACTCAAGAAAACGCTCGAAATCGAAGATGCGACGGTCGTTGAGCGTCACCATCACACAGGTTTCGTGCAATCCTCTGGCATAACATTGGAAGTTTTCAATGGCATAGGCATAGGTATGGAAGATGTAAGGATTCTCCAACATCTGCTGGGAAGACTCGGTTGAGCCCTGACGCAGATAATCGTAATCGGCATCTACACAGGCTATCATATCCCTACCTACTCCCTTCAGCATACTGGAGATAGCAGCCTTCTTGCCTCGGTCTAAATGCTGGTTACGGGTAGGCAGCATGATATCAAAATAGCGTTTTTCATTCTCAAACTTTCCCAGTACAGAACGCCAGAAGAAGACATCATCGTAGCTCTCGACGTAAGCCACAATCTTGCGCCGAGCCTTCTTCGAGGTCATCCTGTTGGCTGCCTCGAAGAACTGGGAATTGATATTATCGGTTAAACGTTTAGCCATAAGCTGAAAAAATCAACATTCAACACTTAACATTCAACATTACGAAATCGTAATATCATTCACATCCGTCACCCTATCGGTCCATCCATCCATGACCACAGCAGGACTGTGGGTGGTCATGATGATCTGGATATTCGGATTAAGCTGCAGCACCAGACCTATGAGCAGCTTCTGCCATTCGAAGTGAAGACTGATTTCCGGCTCATCCATAAAGAGGACGTATGACTGGTTGTCCTCCACCAGCACGGTGAGGAGGATGGCAAGAATCTGCTTCTCACCAGCCGAGAGCTGATAAGGCGAGAGCTGCTCGCCTATCTGGTTGAAGCGGATTTCGTTGGCAGTACGGATGATGGTCTTGCCGGTATCCTTGAAAAGATTATCTACCATATCCTGGAACATCTTCTTCGGTTCACTCAGTTTCTGAGCCTTGAAGGCTGCATCCGGTTCGCCACTCTGCAAGACGGCGATGATGCGGTTGCCGATGTTCACCTGGTAATCCAGATACTTGCGCTGCAGCTGGAAGAGCTGCCAGTCGAGTTCGGTAACCAGGGTAAGGTCTATCTTGTTGATCATCTCGGCATTCATCAATGGTCTATCTACCGAGCGGATTACATCATATCTAATCCACTTTGCCTCCTCCGGCTCCACCTTCAGATGCACACCTTTGATCATGTGACTAGGGAATTCACCGCCAGCCGCCAGACCCTTTACCACCTTATTTAATATAGTACTCTTGCCCACGCCGTTTACACCACTCAGGATATTGACACGGCGGTCGAGGTTCCAAAGAATATGTTTGGTACCGCTCCAGAGAGATTCAATCTCTATCTGTTTGATATAATCAGCATATTTCTGCATAAGAATAATCTCCTATCTTTAATAGTCAAGAACGGAAAAAGACTATTGTCTTAACTTCTTAACTCCTTTAAGTTTCAAAAAATATACCGCAAATATAGCAAAATTCCTCGAATTTTTGTACCTTTGCACTCGATTTTATTCAAAAATAGGAAGATTTAAATAGAAATAAGGAAAAAATGGATAACAAACGACCTCTTATCGCCCACCTGTGCCTCTTCTGTTCCGGCGCATTCTGGGGACTGATGGCTCCCGTAGGCAAGGATGCCATGCTTCACGGCATCGACGGCATCGACCTGGTGAGCTTCCGTGTATTGGGTGGTGCCCTCCTCTTCTGGATAGCATCATTCTTCACCAAAAGAGAACATATCCCTACCAAGGACATCATCAAGATGGCAGGTGCCGGCATATTCGGACTGGTATGCAACCAATGCTGCTATACCATCGGTCTGAGTCTCACCTCGCCAAGCAACTCCAGCATCATGACTACTTCGATGCCTATCTTCGCCATGATTCTCTCGTTCCTGATTCTGAAGGAACCTATCACCTGGAAGAAGGCTATCGGTGTGCTGATGGGATGCAGCGGAGCCTGTATCATCATCCTGACGAGTGCTACGGCTGGCAATGCTAAGGTAGGAAATATCTGGGGCGACCTGCTCTGCATCTCGGCACAGCTTTCGTTCGCTCTCTATCTGGCACTCTTCAAGCCGCTGGTTCAGAAGTATTCGCTCTTCACGGTGAACAAGTGGATGTTTACCTGGGCAACCCTCTTCATCTGGCCTTTCACGATAGGACACGTATCGGACATTCCTTTCGCCCAGGTTCCGATGAGCACCTGGTGGGAAACGGGCTACGTCATCTTCTTCGGCACTTTCCTGGGTTACATCTGCATGATGATTGGTCAGAAGACGTTGCGCCCTACCGTGGTGAGTGTATATAATTATGTGCAGCCGCTGGTATCGGTTACCGTAAGTGTTATCGTGGGTCTCGCCGTATTCAAGGGTATGCAGGCGATTGCGGCCATCCTCATCTTCTCCGGTGTATGGCTTGTGGTAAAGAGCAAATCAAAAAATGATATCGACAAGCACGACCACAGTCTGGCTTACGAGAAAAGACATGCTTAAAAGATATAATGTCGATTTATAAAACTGAAACTGTCCCCATCTGAGATAACAGATGAGGACAGTTTTTTATATAAGAAAAGAAGATCAGCAACCGAAGTAAACCATCAGTCCGCCCAATACGATATAAAGTAGGGCGTATGGGATGGCCGAGCGGAGAATCTCTCCATCCTTTCCCTCCATATCGCAGGCTGCAGTAGCAATGGCGATGCTCTGCGGACTGATCATCTTGCCACCCGTGGCTCCCGTGGTGTTGGCAGCAACCAGCCAGTTTTCCTGACCACCCTCCATACCAAAGAATGTGCTCTGCCCCGTCATACCCAACTGATTGGCAACATGAGCCTGAAGCTTGGCAAAGAGGATATTCGAAGAGGTATCAGACCCCGTAACGAAGGTTCCAATGGCACCAATCATCGGTGCTACCAAAGGATAGAAATCACCCGTCACAGCCACCAGACCTGAGGCGATGGAAGTAATCATTCCCGAATAGTTCATCACACTTGCCAGGGCTATCAGCGAACAGATGGTCACCACCGTCTTTCGCAGATTCACCGTGGTACGGGCAAGAATCACCATCAATCTCTTAAGGCTCAATCCCTGAATCAATCCACCAATCGTAGCACCTAGGAAGAGCATCAGTCCTGCATTGGAAATCCAGCCAAACTTAAAGGTGCTGTCGAGCACAGGCAGATGAACCGCACTCACCAGATGACTTTTGAGGAAAGCATTGACCGGAGGACAGAGTGCTCCGGAAACCAGGATAAATATCAATATAAAAAGGTAAACGCTCCATGCCTTCAGGCTTTCGGCAAGCGTAAAGGTTTCCTTACCCTGCACCTTGCTCTTTCTGGCAAATACCTTGGCGTATGCGATGATGGCGATAATGGCTGCCAGCGAACCGATGATGGCTGGAGTCTCCGAACCGAGATAATAGCCGCAGACAAACTGCACTACCACGGAAATCACTCCCACCCAAAGGGCGATGATGAGATTCTTGATAAGATTATGCTTATCGGTAAGCGTCAGGATAATAAAAGGCAGGATGATAAAGAGAGGTGCCAGCTGGATAATGGCGAAGGCCGAAGTCTCGCAAATCTGTGCCGCCGAAGCCGATCCGCTTTCAGCCACCTCATTGCAGAGCGTAGTAACCGGTACACCCACAGCACCAAATCCCGTAGCCACGGTATTACCAATCAGGGATACCAGAGCCGAGAACATCGGTTTGAATCCGAGTCCGATGAGGATGGCAGCAGGTATCGCCACCGCCGTTCCGAAGCCCGCCATACCTTCGAGCAGTCCGCCGAATCCCCATACGAGGAGCAGCACGAGCAGTCCCTTATCATCGGTAATCGATGTAAACTGCCTCTTGATCACCTCTATCTGCTTGCTTTCCACGAGGATATTATAGCTGTAGATAGCCATCAGGATGATGATGAGAATCGGGAATACCGCCTTCAGGATGCCTTCCACCACCGCCCATCCCGTCAGGGCAATCACGCTATCCTCCGCATGTTCCGGGGCTATCATGCCTAGCGGCGAAGCTGCGAAGAGAGCAAGCAACACGGTAATTACGAGCGTCAGCAAGGCGCTTTTATGACCTGCCATCTTGAAGCCGAGCATCAGGATGAACAGCAACACGATGGGAATAATAGAAACAATTGATGCCATAAGCCATTCAGTTTTTTAATGTTTTCGATTGCTAAATTTTATGTTTATGACTGCAAAAATAACATTTTTCTTTGAAAAAAGAAAGCATTATTTGAAAAAATCTCTTCTTAGATGTCCGATTTTTCAATTTCATACGTCTATAGAGTGTAAAGGTTATGAGAACAGAAGAATTCAACCATATTATCCTACCGATGCGCAGCGACCTGAAAGAGTATGCGCTAAGGTTGACTGAGAGTGACGACAATGCCGAAGACCTCGTGCAGGAAGTCATGCTTAGGCTGTGGGACATGCGCCATGACATCAAGGCAGAAGATAATCTCAAGGCTCTAGCCATCACTATCATGCGCAACAAGTTTTATGACCAGTGCCGACATGAGGAGCGGAACTTCACCACCGACAAGGTAATGGAAGTACCCATAGAAGACCGGCGGGCAGAGCAACGGGACGAGGTAAACCTCATCAGACAGATAGTGGCACAGCTTCCGCCCTTGCAGCAGCAGATATTCCGCATGAAGGAGATAGAAGGCTATACTGCCGATGAAATCATGCAGATAACGGGATGCACTGCCGATAATCTCCGAAAGAATCTCTCCAGAGCCCGACTCAAAATCAGAGAGACCTATATGAATATCGTGAAACAAAACAGAACAAAATAAAGAAGGAGGAAAGAATATGAACGATAAAATAAAAAGAATCGATGAATTCAAGGATATCGATGAATTCAAGACGATACAGGACTTGCTCGACAAGTATATGGATGGTGCCACATCCAATGAGGAAGAGGCAACGCTCAGAAAATATTTCGAAGAGCATGGCAATGATATTCCTGAAGAATGGGAATCCTACCGCGCCCTCTTCAGCTATATAGGATTCGAACAGATGAATCTTTCTCAAATTCTAAAAGAAGAAGAGAAGGAGGAGGATTTCGAAAAAAAAGATATCGAGAAGGAAGAACTCCCAAAGAAGGAAGCTTCTCGTAGCAGATGGCTCAAATATTTCGGCACTTCTGTGGCAGCCGCCGCTATCATCGCATTCCTGATTGTGGGCATCCAGAAGATAGCCCAGCCTCAGCCTGAATGTTATGCGGTTATCGATGGAAAGGTTTATACCGACCAGGAGTTCGTTCATAACGAAGCCCTGGATGCCCTGGAAGATGTTTCGGCAGATTCCGAAGATCCATTCAGTGCCCTGGATATGATGAAACAATAAATTCATCTTTTAGATGAAACAATCATTCAAACTATAAAGTATAATATATATAATAAGGTATAGAATATGAAACGATGCAACTTGATAAAACGCTTCTTCATCGGACTGCTTCTTATCGTGGTAGCCTCGATTTCGGCTAATGCCCAGGAGGGGCTGTACGTAAAAAGCATATTCCAACGCTTCGGACACGCCAAGGGTTGCAAGATGGTTACGATGCAGAATGCGCAACTCAAAGGTTACAGGCTCAAGATATACAAGAGCCTGGTATATAAGAACCATGCCACGGAAATAGCCCACTATCTGAAGTCCGACCGCAAGGCTGCGAAAAAGATCAGAGAGGTGGTGGAAAATGGCAAGATGGTGAGCGGCTATTACATGATGACACCCTTGAGCAATGGCAACAACCGCTTCATCCTCTTCAGTAACCCGAGTAAAAGCAAGGGAACCGTGATTTATATCGAAGGCGACCTATCGCCCGAAGATATCATGCAACTCTGCTATTCCAGAAGATAGAAACTACATTTTCCTTCAGGAATCCTCTCTATAAGAATAAGAAACAACATAAAATATAGTATTATGAATATCAAAAACGTAATGATGATGGCTGCCATGATGCCAGCCGTCGCCCTTGCTGAAACCAACAGCAACAGTGCACCAGCCTCTGTAGAGGCTAACGACACCACAATCAGAGTGAACGACCAGAACATCGTCATCAAGCAGGATGGTGAACAGACTTCTGTGAAGATATATAAGATGAACGGCAACGAGATGACCAAGATTTCCGAAACCCAATTCGTAGATGGTCAGGAAGTAGAAAAGGTATTTGTCACCTCGCCTTTCATCCCTCAGACCCTGAGCAAGCGCAAGCGCAGTCTGGAGAGTCATTATCCAACCTTCTTCTTCGGCTGCAGCCAGTTGCCAGGCAGCAGGGGAAGCATGGGAGGCAACAACGAGATGCACAGTCGCGACTCCAAGTCGTGGGAATGGGGCATCACCCTCACCAGTCTCTGCTTCCGCCTTTCCAACGAAATGGCACTCACCTCCTCTCTCTCCATCGGACAGGTACACCACCATTTCAAGGACAATTATGTATTAAGCACCGAAAACGGGGTATCGACAATGACTCCGATAGATGGCGAGACGCTGAAGAAAAGCTATATCAGCTACAATGTGCTCCGCCTGCCTATCATGCTGGAGTGGCAGAAGCGCATAGGATGCCATGATGCATTCCTGGCGTTAGGTCCATCGGTAGAATACCGCTGGCACGAGCATTCCCGCTACTTCATAGGCAAGCACAAGCATACCGAAACGGGCGATATCAACCTCAACCCTATCGGCCTGAACCTGGAAGCCCGTGCCGGCTACTCAGGAGTGATGCTCTACGCCCGTGCCGGAGTAACCCCGCTGCTCAACAAGACCAAGGCTCCCGAGTGCTACCCGATGACCATCGGCTTAGGATTTAGACTGTAATTTCTCTCAAAAAATCGAAAAAAACACCCGAATACCACAAACGTGGTAGCAGGAATACTACTCATATGCTATTTCAGAATCCAAAAAATCGCCGTACCTTTGCAGCGTCAATCAGAACAAACAGTCTGATGCCAATCATGACTGGATAACTGGGCGACAGATTTATATAAATGAATAAGATTGAATATTAACGTAAAATTAAAGAAAGGACATAGATTATGAGTACAGAAAAGAAACTTCGCTTTGAGACACTTCAGTTGCATGTAGGTCAGGAAAATCCAGATCCAGCTACCGACGCTCGTGCGGTGCCTATCTACCAGACCACAAGTTATGTATTCCGCAACTCTCTGCACGCTGCCGATAGATTCGGACTCCGTGACGCAGGTAACATCTATGGTCGCTTGACCAACTCTACTCAGGGTGTATTCGAAGACCGTGTAGCTGCCCTCGAGGGTGGTGTAGCAGGTTTGGCTGTCGCTTCTGGTGCTGCAGCAGTTACCTACGCTCTGCAGAACATCCTTCAGAACGGCGACCACATCGTAGCTGCCGACAATATCTACGGTGGTACTTATAATCTCATCACTCATACATTATCCACACAGGGTGTCAGCTACACCATCGTGGATCCTCGCAACTTCGAGCAAGTAGAGACTGCCATTCAGGACAATACCAAGGCACTCTATGCAGAGACCTTCGGAAATCCGAACTCTGATGTAACCGATATCGATAAGTTGGCAGAGATTGCTCATCGCCACAACATCCCATTGATTATCGACAACACCTTCGGCACCCCATACCTCATCCGTCCTATCGAGCACGGAGCAGATATCGTGGTTCACTCAGCAACCAAGTTCATCGGCGGTCATGGTTCATCTCTCGGTGGTGTCATCGTAGATGGCGGTAAGTTCGACTGGAAGGCAAATGCCGACAAGTTCCCTACTCTCGCTAAGCCAGACCCATCTTATCATGGTGCCGTATTCGCAGATGTAGCCGGAGCAGCAGCCTTCGTAACCCGAATCCGTGCGGTCATCCTTCGTGATACCGGTGCAACCATCTCTCCATTCAATGCCTGGATTCTTCTTCAGGGCTTGGAGACATTGAGCCTCCGTGTAGAGCGTCACGTTCAGAATGCATTGAAGGTGGTAGAGTATCTGGAGAAGAACCCTAAGGTGGCTAAGGTTAATCACCCAGCCGTTCCTTCTCATCCAGACCATGAACTTTACAAGAAGCTCTTCCCTAACGGCGGTGGTTCTATCTTCACCTTCGATATCAAGGGCGGCGAGAAAGAGGCATGGGAGTTCATCGACCACCTGCGCATCTTCTCTTTGCTGGCTAACGTAGCCGACGTGAAGTCACTGGTTATCCACCCAGCAACAACCACCCACTCTCAGTTGAGCCCAGAGGAATTGGAGGAGCAGCACATCTATCCTTCTACCGTTCGCCTGAGCATCGGTATCGAGAACATCGACGACCTGATTGAGGCACTCGATGAAGCATTTACTTACGTAAAGTAAAATTATTAATGATTTAAATTAGAGTACAGTTATGGCAAAGATATATAAGCAGATTACTGATTTAATCGGTAAGACCCCATTGGTAGAATTGGGTAAGTATTCAGCATCCAAGGGTTTGGAGACTCCTGTGATTGCTAAGGTAGAATTCTTCAATCCTGGCGGAAGCGTAAAGGATCGTATCGCCCTCGCGATGATCGAAGACGCTGAGCAGAAGGGCATTCTGAAACCAGGTGCCACCATCATTGAACCAACCAGCGGTAACACGGGTATAGGTCTGGCTCTGGTATCAGCCGTAAAGGGCTACCACCTCATCCTCACCATGCCAGAAACCATGAGTGTGGAGCGCAGAAACCTGGTGAAGGCTTACGGCGCTGAAGTGAGATTGACCAGCGGCAAGGACGGAATGCCTGGCGCCATCAAAGCTGCCGAAGAACTCCGCGATTCCATTCCGGGTTCCGTGATTCTGGGACAGTTTACCAACCCAGCCAATCCTACCAAGCACTATGCCACAACTGGACCAGAAATCTGGGCAGATACCGATGGCGAGATTGATATCTTCGTAGCCGGTGTAGGAACAGGCGGAACCATTTCGGGTATCGCCAAGTACCTGAAAGAGCAGAATCCAAACGTGAAGGTGATTGCCGTAGAGCCTGCCACATCGCCTGTATTGAACGGCGGACAGAGCGGTCCTCACAAGATTCAGGGCATCGGTGCCGGTTTCATTCCTGAGACTTACTCTTCAGAATATATCGATGAGGTATTGGATATTCAGAACGATGATGCTATCAAGGCAGGTCGTGACCTGGCTCAGACCGAGGGTCTGCTGGTAGGAATCTCATCAGGTGCCGCCGCCTTTGCAGCCACCGAGATTGCGAAGCGTCCTGAGAATAAGGGCAAGAAGATTGTAGCCCTCTTGCCAGATACCGGCGAGCGTTATTTGAGCACTGTACTCTACGCTTTCGAGGAGTATCCATTGTAATTCACAATCGGATATTTTCTGATGAAAGCAAAATCTATCATAATTTCCCCAACCAGCTTTCCCATAGCAGGTTGGGGATTTTTATTTTTCGGAACTTCATATATATTTGCAAATGCGATACCACCCCAATTCCTTCTGCAACTTGCGAGAATCGAGTATAAATTCTAGCCTTTATCATTTAAAAGATTACCACTTTGGAGGCGCCACGACAAAAACAGTAATTTGTGAATCTCTACTTCCGAAAGCCAACGGAGGCGGAGAGAGGGGAATTTGTGTCTGAAGCCAAAGAGCGATACCAAACATCTTCTGCTCTGTTCACGGTGACACGATGACACTAGTTTTTCAACTTTTCGCCTCGCACGCGGGCAGGCAGGAACTTTCGGCTTGATTTTTCCTGCCTGCCCGCGCGAGAGTAAATCTTCAGAAATCACTGTCATAAGTGTCACCCTGTCATCCAGAAGCAGGTTACTTCCGAATCAAAAGTCAAAGACTTACGGTGCAAAAGTCAGGCACTTACGACACAAAAGTCAGGGACTTACGCCCCGTAATCCCCTGGCTTACGAACCGCAATCCAATCATAAAGCCCTTAAAAATCAAACAAGCCAGGCATTTAGAAGTGATACCAAGCAAGGCATGTAAAAGGGCTTACAAACACCAGAGCAAAGAGAATCTATGAAAAAGTATGAGCAACTGTGAGCAAGTATGAGCAACTGTGAGTTGCCTCCTCACCGATTTCGTATCTTTGCATTGTGATTCAGAGATACTCAGCGGTTCCAATCAGCAAGCTATAGTAAGGCGTCCCCATAGCAAGCTATCCCCAGGCGGTCCCATCCCGCACACCCATGGCAAAGACCGCTTTGATGTGATTTGATAGCCAACCTGCCAGGTATTAAAAAGAGAGTGGATTTGCGACAACCAGTTCCTACATAAAATAAAGTATAATCTCGGGGAGGAATGAGTTTGAACCAATCGTCAAAGTTTAAAGAATACTAAAAGATTCTCTTTCGCTTGAAAATTTCTTTTAAAATGCCTATATTTGCAATGCCGTTAGTAATGGCGGCAGACATAAAGAGGTAGCAACTACGCTTAGTTCGGACTGAGAATCTGGACAGTTCGCAGTACACAAGAATGACAGTTCCAGTTGTTTGCCCCAATATGTATACTCATATCCATCCCGCTTCTGTGGGATGGGTATCTCTATTTAGTTAATTTTGCAACCGAATTATCAACCCAGTCTGAGTAACATGGATTCATATTCTGGAATCATCATAGAAGAAAGTAGAAGGTCTGAGCAATTTTCAGACTTTACTTCCATACATTGCAAAGGTTTCAACCTTCTTTGCAAGGCAAAGCGCTATGGCAGATGGTGGGTACTCAAAGGATTGAAGGAGCCATATCGCCAAGACGAAAACTACAAGAACCTGCTGCACAAAGAGTTCGATATCCTCATATCCCTGCAGCATCCCAACATCGTATCAGCCTACAGCATGGAAGAAATACCGGAAATGGGTATCTGTATCGTAATGGAATGGATAGATGGTATCACGCTGGAACACTGGAGCGGTAGGAAGACTGAGGGAGAAGCTATTTTCCTCCAGCTACTTGATGCCGTACACTACATCCACGCCAAGCAGATAGTACACAGAGACTTAAAACCTTCCAATATCATGATTACCCATAACGGAAATCATGTAAAACTCATCGATTTCGGACTTTCAGATACCGATGACTTTGCCATCCTCAAACAGCCTGCCGGCACACCGGGCTACATCTCACCTGAACAGATTGTATCCCAACAGGCAGACATCCGCAACGACATCTTCAGCATCGGTTGTATCCTGGAAAAGATACTTCCAAGCAAACCCTATACTGCCATCATCAAACGATGTAAGGCTCCCATAACCCAGCGATATGCCAATATTGACGAACTCAAAGCCGATTTCATGGCTCGCAGAAACAGCCATCCATCCGGTATCAAGCGTATCGGAATCGCAACTTTGGTCTGTATCATCTTATTAGGTTTCATCAGTTACCCATTACTGCATCAGCCGGAGAGGAGCATAAACACTACCCCTGAACATACCGAAGCCAAGAAGGATACATCCATCCGCCAGCAAACCAAGAAGCCTGCCCCACTTTCCAATGGCCAGAAATCCTTGCAGCCAACAGCTACCGAGCCATTTTCTGCATCACAGGCACAAGCCGCCGAACTCCTATCCGAAGGCAAGAAGACAATCGACAAGATGTGGAAGGAATCCGGCATAGACACCATCCGTTCTGTAGAGAAAAAGAGCGAAGCATTCTATCAGTTTGTAGATAAGAGTAATGAATTCATCACAACGACTTATCCGCAGACATTCTCTAAAGACATCGCCGGCAGCAAGAAGGCTGATATCATCTACGAACTGTCCTCTTATACCTCTGAAAGATATGTGAAGCCCACCTTGTCGGGATTTCAATCTTCCAGATAATGCTCCACGATGATGCCGTTCTTCTTACCTATGACGTAAGTAACCGGTTCATCATCTCCATGTTTCCAAGCATGGAGATAAGCAGGCTCATGATTGATAAAATGATGGCACTCAAAAGTATCATCTTTCGCCAATCTGGTATTTTCTGATGACACCACCTTGAAACTTCCGTTTCCCTGATACCTAATGATGCAGGTTCTGTCGGGCAGCCAGGAAAGTTTGAGCATCTGTCCCTCATAAAGATCATCGCATGAGATTTCCTTGCCGATAACCATCTGGCTCTGCCGTTCTCCCGTTCCTTGCGACAATCCGAACTCCTCAAAGTCCGCATAACCGAGAAAATTAGCCAGCACATTCTTGGTAAACTTACTGGCAGAAACCCCTTCACTCACGTATCCCCAGAACCGTCGCAGCGTAGAGGCACTCACCCTTTGCTGGGTACGTTCCTCCACCTTTTCGCTCAACCAAGCGAAGTCGCGAGGCACAACCATCTTACGCCCCACCATTTTTTCTATCATTTCACGTAATATCTGTTCCATGCTGCAAAGATAGTGAAACAAATCCAACCCACACACAAAAAAGCCAATATTTCGACTAAAAACGCCCTATATTTTGAACTTGGAACGGAATGGAACGCTGAAAAAGCAGAAAAAACACCTATTTTTGCAAAAAAATCAGCTCACAATGAACAACTTTAGAAAAAAAAATGGTATATTTGCAGTGCTGTTCTAAACAAGCAGCAGACATGTTAAGGAAACAACCATGCTTGGTTCGTACTGAGAATCTGGACAATTCATTGTACACAAGAACGAAGACAGAAGTTGTTTACCCAATTGTGTATCATTGTAACCATTCCGCTTCGGCGGGATGGGTATCAACATATACCCATTGGTGTGAGCTGATTTTCATTCTTTGTGTACAGGTAGTCCAGAACCTTCAGAACAGAATGAAATTGGTTCGCACCTTTTTTGTGTCTAAATCTTTAAAACAATTTTAACAATGAAAGAACTGACATTAAACGAAGTAATCTCTAAATATATAGAGAAAGGCTTTGGCTCTATGAACAAAAATGACTTTGAAGTGTGGATATTCCATTATTTATTGGAGCACGAACTTCAAGGAAAGAAGAACTATGAAATCAGCATAGGTCTGAAGATACCAAAGAGCAAAGTTAAACGTCTGCGCTATGAAGCAGAACTGAAATATAGCAACAATACATCCGTTGACAAATATAATATGGTCTGCGAACATCTCAAACAGGCTCATTTCAAGAAAGACGGCAAGTGCATACAATTTGTCATAGAAGATATGTACTTGCGCAGATATTTAGACTCAACATTAAAAGCTGGAGGCAGATTCTCAGACAGCTCTTTCAACTCAGAAATAGTCTCAATGGATTACGACGACCTTGAGTATTTTCTCTGTATTCCAGCAGATGGTAAAGAAGAAATTAACAAGCTGCTAAAAGAAGTTCGAAAAAGCAAGAACAACGAAAAGCTGACTTTCAAGGAACTGATGACGAAAATGGCAGAAAAACTTGGCACGGCAGCCTTTGACTTCACTGTGCAAGGTATTCTCAATGCAGCAACAACAGCATTGTTTGTATGAAAACAAATTAATAAACATTTATAATTTTAAACAAAAAGCATCATGAAACATTTAAGATTAATTCTACTGCTACTGGCAGTATGCTTCACACAGATTTCTTTCTCACAGGATTTAGCAAAGAAATTGGAATCAGAAAGAATTCTCAAGTCTATCATCTCAGAGATTCTTGCAGAAGCTGACACAGAGCAAGAAGCTGAGAATAAAATCAGTAGTCTGTTGGAAGGTGACGCCGACTACATCACAGAACAAGAGAAGGTAAATGTCGCCAACGAATATTTCGAGAAATGCAAGAAGAAACTTGCCAAATGGGATGCAAAACTTGCTGCTGGCAAGAAAGTGTATTACGAAGATGCCATGTATGCAGCCAACTACTACGCCTTGGGATTCAAGAAGATTTGCAACCAGGACTATTCCAAGGCTTTGGAATACCTCAAGCTGTGCCCACAGATTCCTGTCACCAAGATGTATACAGTAGCCCTGCAGTACCAGCTGAACAAAGACAAAGCTGCAGCATTGGCTGCCATGAGCTTTATAAACAAGCCTTCTAAACAACTGTCCGACGTGGCATCACAGTATGGGCTTGAAGACGTGTATCACGAAAAATTAATGTCACTTATTGCAGACAAGAAGCAAACCCTCAAGAGAGCTATCCGCTCAAAGGACTTTGAAACTCTTCTGTCGTTCATACCATACGACATACCAGTGGTAGACTCGCTTTTTGCAACGTGCGATGTTGATATTGCCATAGCAAGATATACAAAAGACAACAATTTATATGGCCGTAACATCGAAGAGGTAGAAGACTTCGATGACCGCAATGTCATTAAGATTTATAAAGTAAGAGACTACGACAGGGTATGGTCTTCGAAAAAAGATGACTATAAGGATTATTTCATAAATAAATGCGCCTTCAAGCACGAGATGCCATGGGCGATGTCTAAAGTTTATTTGGACTTTGAAAAAATAGCAAGAAATTATACTGTCAAACAGCAAATGCTGGCTATTGCCATTAAAAACGAAAGAAGTCTTGATTTAGACAGTTGGCTACATCTTTTGTGTAATAACATTAATTCCCTTTCCCCACACGACGAATACAGGAGCTCTAAAGAAAAGGAAATGCTCTATTATATAAACACTTTTAAGTCACGAAACATATTGGTCAGTTTTCTTGTCGCAGTGATGGTGCAAATGTATGGAAATTCAGAATTTACTCCGGAATTCAAAATGAAATTGTTTAGCATCACAAAGAAAATTGTTGACCAGGCTCCTTTGCTGAAGAATAACGAGGCTCTACCTGTCAAAATAAGCAGCGACGGAAGGGTCACAAAAAAAGAATACTGCAAGCCTAATGAGATAAAGGAGAAAATTTACGAGCCTATAAAGAACTTCATTTTGGCAGAATACAACAAGAATAAAGATAAATAAAATTCAATATAATGAAAAAAATATTATTGACAATATGTTGTGTATTTAGCGTTCTTTTGTCCTACGCCCAAGGCGCAGAACAAAGCGCAGAATCCGTTTGGGAAGCGTATCAAGCCGACCCAAGCAAGATGTACACATTCATCGATGCCATTACAAATTCTGATTCACCAAAGGACTTCATTCCTTACGTGCAACGCTTCGTGAATGAGAACATTAAAAGAGGTGTTGACTGGGATGCGCTTTATGACGAGTTGAAAGAGACCATACTCCCAAAGGATCCGGATGTCGCTACCTACTTTGGAGTAAGCCTTGCACAAAATACTGAAAGTTATTCGAATATGATAAAAGCTTTGGACGTGCTGCCAAAGACCCACACGTTTGACAACTACTTCATAGAAGACGCCGTGATATATCCCGACGGAAGAATTGTTATAGTGATAAATGGGGATGAAAGCAAATTAAAATATGGTCGTCTTATATATACTCTCTTCGAAAAGGACAAAGAGCCAAATATTATATCCCCATTTGAAACAAACATCCAGGTATTATTGTATCAGCCTGAAGGCAACTCTATGCTTGGAATTTTTAAGTATGCAGGTACTAAAGACGACTATTCTTTCACGCCAAAGACCGCCAAAGAGAATGATAAGTTGGAGTTATATGTTGGAATATATCTGAACAAGAATGGCGAGAAAGTTGGCGAGAAGTGTATACAATACGATTCTTTTGCACAAGCATATAATGCAGAAGTAAAAGCAGGACAAATAGCTGAAAAGAAGATAAAAAACGCTGCTAGGAATAAGCATGCACAAATCGAAAAAGTTCTCGTACAGAAGTATGGTCGAAAAGCATTCGATGCGATGGAAGACTTTAGGCCATACATAGGTATGCCTGAGGGCATTGTTCGAGAATATAAACTTGTAATGAAGGACGTTAATTTTATCGCATATGGCTTTGTAAGAGTAGAAAACGGCTATAAGGTATACCTCCCGACACGATTATTTGCAATGACTGCGTCATATATAAATGCGAGATTTCCTAGAGCCATCTATACCAAAAACGGGAAAGTGGCTGCTATAAAGTGGTAATTACAAATTAGAGGTCCACTACTGTCCGGATAAAATCCGGATTATGTAGTCTAAGTTATTGAAAAATAATTAAATATATCGTTCTTTGAATTTTTGGATTAAATTTTGTACTTTTGTAGACGAGCCTCAAATAACTCTGATTTTCTGTAATGCGTACAAAGAAGACCATATTTTCTCTGATTATGTCTCTGGTTTTTCGTTATGACTTCCAGAAATGTATTGACCGTTACAAAGGTGATTGGCATGCCAATTTCGCTGGATTAAACAACATCTACATATCAAGAAGTTCTATGGCACTACGGAGCAAGATGATATCCATTCCATATTCAAAGTAACTAAAGAATTAAGTATTAATAGTCCGAAGCCTCAATACATAGGGGTTTACCTCTTCTGAGATTTTATCCGGACACAAATGCATTTTCTATGAAAGCAAAAAGTATCATAACTATAGCATTGATGGCAGTCCTAGGACTGTCATCATGCGACTCTAACAAGAGTACGGTCGAAGATTTGACCAACCAGTTTATCGCAGCCGTCAAAGACGGTGACAAAGCGACAGCATATGACATTTATCCAGCAGCAAAGCTGTATGGTGACTTATTATTGCCTGACAGTATCGAGAAAGGTGATCTCGACATTCAGAAGAATGAGAAGGACAGCAGCTATATAGTCAGCATCAAGAACACAAGAATGTCAAAGATAATTTTCAAGCCAACAGACAACAAGACTTTTAAGATTATCAATACATTCTCTGTCCTCAAACTCGACTCTGTAAGTAACGAACTTGCTCTGAAAACTGGAGTACCAATCAAGAAGATGCCCGACTTGGAACTTGGCAAACTGATGCTTGAAAGTAGCGACTTTATAAGCTATCTTATCAATAAGTACTCCAACAACATGTCGCTCTCACTTATTAAAGAAACAGGAAGCTATGGTTGGAGACGTGATGCCACTGGACTTCATTGCCAAATTGATCAACCTATCCGAAATACAGGATCAGAAATGGTAAAGGGTTCAGATTACTCAGTTGAAATCACTATCATGCAATCTTCAACTGGTGTTATAAAAGCAAAGAAAGTACATCAAGGAGTAGATTTGGCCTCTGGAGAAAGTACTATTTTTTCAGATGACATACCTGAGCTATACAACTATGCATATAATAAAGATATAAGTTGTAATACTAATATTATCGTCAAAGATCAGGATACAGTCAAAGAGAGTTTACTCAAAAAGATTGACTATAATGGTCAGGAATACGAGGAGTTTCTGAAAGCCAAGAAGGAAGGAAAGTTCAATGCAGCAGATATCACTGACGATGATGGTTCTCCACAAGATGAGCCAGATCCAAATTACAAAGAACCATCTGAAGACATTCCTACAGAGATTCCTAGCGATGTTGTAGTCGATACAGTACCAAGAAATAGATAAAAAGGTAACTATAAATTCAGAAACAACCCTCATCTGATTCACTTTCAGATGGGGGTGTTTTTTAAAAGCACAATCACTCAACAACCCGCCATCCGAAATCACAGATTACCTCCCTAATGAGCCGCCTACAGCCGAATGTCCCTTCTGCCATACCGACTCCGTAATAGGTGATGCCTTCAGCTTTCCTATCACCAAGGATTTCTTGAAGAAAATGAAGAAGAGATGGTTCTAGGCAAAATAAGGAACATCACCCTAATCCCTAAATTTATACCTATTTTGGGGATTACAATCCAAAAAACATAGTGAATTTTGGGATTAGGCGATTTTTCAACGTTTTCATCTATCTTCCTCCCCTATCTCATGGGGGCAGTTTCTTCTCGAGTATCTGAGCAGTTCTGAATTAGTTGAAGAAGGTTATGCCACTTGGCTGTTCCAAAGTAGTGCGCTAGAAGGACCTAGTAAAAAACATGGTATCATCAGCATTAAGCCTCTCGGTAATTCCTGGTACAAATATTCATATTATGACATGGGAACAAAGGCTGAAAACAAAGTAAAGGTCATCATAGATGGAACAACCATCAAATTCGACAAGGTGGAACAACTTACCAAATTCTAATGGATGACATCATTTAAATAATCAAGCGAGGGTGTGTCATAAGTTTATGATTCACCCTATTCTTGTTGTTGGAAAAGATAGGATATGTTGTTGGAAAAGATAGGATATGTTGTTGAGATAGTTAGTATCTTCGGTCGCACAACAGCTGTTGTGCGCTTGCATAACAGCTGATATGCGCATGCACAACACCTGTTGTGCATGCGGTGGTCAACTGTTATGCACCAACTATTATTCAGACTTATGACACACCCTCGTTTTTTTGAAATTTTCCCTTCATATTACTATATTATAAAGGTATAACCAAAAAGAAAGAATAAAATGGCAAATAAAATGTCTTTATGTATTATCAAATACACCTATACTCGATATGTAGGGGTGGATATCGAAAAATATACTCGGGGACTATTCGAGTATGTGAAGGAAGCGTTTGGAGAGTTTCAACCACAAATGTCAGAGCCTGGAACTATACCTGATATGCCAGACTATCTGGACATCGTGCTCTGCAAAAAGGACGGAAGCATCTTCTACGAAATGGATATCCAAAGACGTGCCATCAACATCCCGCTCGACTTTCAGCTGGAAGGACTGGTCATGGAAATCGACATCACCAACTGTGATGGTACAAAATACAAGAAGACACACCAATTCTTAAAATAAACATCCTATGACATACGAAGAATTCAAGCAATTGGCTGAACATCCACAGCATCGGGATGTTCCTGCCATCTTCAAGCTCGAAGTATTAGAAACAGAAGAGCCGGAGGAGAAAAAGCGTTCACATTATCCGAAATACAAGGTGAACACCTATTGTCCGCAAGCCTTCACCACAACTTTGGAGGAGGCAGAGAGACTGATGCACCAGGATGTCCTTTACCGCAAGAAGATGAAGGAGGAAGACAACTATCCGCTAGATACCTTCTGCTATTATATCTCGGAGATTCCAATGGGACTGTTGCACTACGACCGCGAATGTCTTTCTGAAAGAGTGTATGACGGTGAGGGAAAACTGATCGACCGGTCTTACTGCTGTTCGCGTTTCAGCAACAAGGAACAGATTGAGAAGTCAGAAAAGTGCGGTTGTTTCTTCTGCGGCGAAATCTTCTCGCCATCCGAAATCACGGATTACCTCCCTGATGAGCCGCCTACAGCCGAATGTCCCTTCTGTTATACCGACTCCGTAATAGGTGATGCCTCCGGCTTCCCTATCACCAAGGATTTCTTGAAGAAAATGAAGAAGAGATGGTTCTAGGCGATTTTTCAACGTTTTTCACCGACCTGCCCCCTAACTCATGGGGGCAGTATCAGTTTTGAAAACGAACATTAAAATACCATTTATCCAAAGAGATCATTCATCCTTACCTCACTATTCACCAATCCACTATGCATATTCTGCTTCACCCCATAAGTCGTGATGAAAGTATGCAGCAATGCCTTCTTCGTCTTGGTCGCCACAGAGAAGGAAGACATCCTGTCACGCAGCCGCTGCTCATAGCTGGCATCTATCACAAACTCATCCTTGGCATATTTCATCTCACAGATATTGATAGCTCCATCAGCACGGTCTATCAGCATATCAATCTGACCTCCTCGCCATTCTGCACCAGTAGAATCTACAAAAGGACGGCAGGACCAGGAATAAACATTCGCCAAAACACCAGAAATACCCAATGCCTTCTTGATCTGTGGGATATGATGTAGGCATACCTGTTCGAAAGCATAACCGCTCCAGGCTGTTCTACTTCCCGAATTGCGCATGTTACTCCAGAAGTTCTTATCCTGCCCACTGTTATTTGCCACAAAACGGGTATAGAACAATGAGTATAAGTCAGTTAACTGATATAGGGCATCCCTTTCACTCTTTCCTATGGTAGCATATTTCCTGATAAAATCGCATTTCTTCAGATTCTCCAGGATTTCTGATAACTGTCCACCGCCTTTCAGTTTCAACTCATCCATCAATTCCTTACGGGTCATCCCCTTCATTTTTTCAGAAAGCACCTCTACTATCTTGCGATAATGCTTGGAGTCATTAAAGAGGGAACGGAAGAGGAAATCGAATTCTCCACGTAATGGCGAATCCTGCGAGAAAAACAGTCTGTCGATGCACACATCTAACGGCACACCACGCTCCAGCATATCAAGATAATAAGGAATACCACCCAATATCATATACACATCCAATACCTGCTGGCGGGTAAGAGCAAGGCCTTTCAATTCGTTTAAGAACAGCTCTGTCTCGCCCAGAGAGAATGGAGCCAGATAGATCTGCCGGGTAACGCGACCATACAATCCGCCCTTATCGCCTATAAACTTAGCCAACATCCACGTGGTGGAAGAACCACAGACGATAAGTTTCAGTTGAGGGACCATAGAAGCCCATGAATTCCAGAAATAACTGAAAGCTGCGATAAAATTGCTTTTGGGCGTATCCATCCAAGGCAACTCATCAAAGAACAGAACAATCGGTTCCTGCAGAGATAAGCCCGACAGATATTCACGCAAAGCAGCAAAAGCCTCAAACCAGGTTTTCAGCTTGGGCACGGTCTGCTTAGCATACTGCGCCAACGCCATCCGAAACTGCTCCAGCTGTACCGCACGGCTCACTTCATACATACCAATAAAGGAAAAGGCAAACTGGTCGTTGAACATTTTTCGAACCAGAAAAGTCTTTCCTACGCGCCTACGACCATAGATAGCTATCAGTTCTGCCTTGTTGCTTTTACAACGTTCCAGAATGAGTTTCTGCTCATATTCACGTCCTATTATTCCGTTTGCATCCATAACTTTCTGATTTTATTTCATTTATACTAAATTTTATCGGTGCAAAGATAAACAAAAAAAATGAAATCTGCAAGGATAGTACCGCCCTAACTATCTTTTTAACATAGTTAGGGCGAACATATAAACGATAACACCGCCCTAACTACCTATTTTTATATAGTTAGGGCGGTACTATCGCAAATACATCCCCTCTTTCCCCCCCCCTATCTCATGGGGACAGTATCAGTTTTGAAAACGGACATTAAAGGGGGAGCATTATCACTCTATAACCCAATCTATCCAATTTTCAGGCGTAACGATGCACTTATCTTTCACCTGATAAGCAGAAAGGAAAGAGGCCGGGAACTTTGTATTGGCACGCTTAGGATTCCACTTCATTTCAAACAGGGAAAACTGACCATCACACTCCTCCAGATAATCAATCTCCTGCTGCTGACTGGTACGCCAAAAATAGCTGTTTACATATCGTCCAGCATTTTGATTGACCTTCATTCGCTCACTAATGAAGAAGTTTTCCCACAAAGCCCCCACATCCTGCCGGAGAGCAAGAGGTGCAAAGTTTTGCAAAATAGCATTACGTATTCCATTATCATAAAAGTAGAATTTCTTAGCACGTTTCAACTCCGTACGTAAGTTGCGACTAAAGCCATTCAACTTGAATATGATATAACACTTTTCGAGCAAATCAATGTACTTCTCTACCGTTTTATTATCTGTTCCTACGGTTTGCGCCAACTCATTATATGAAACTTCACTTGTAACCTGCAGTGCCAAGGCAGTAAGCAGCTTGGACAACAGGGCTGGGCGCCGAACACTTTCTAAATTCAACAAGTCCTTATACAGATAACTGTTAGACAAATTATACAGCAACTCCTTTGCATCCGTCTCATGATTCATGATATCTGGATAAGAACCATAAATAAGCCGATTCTCTAATGTTTGTTTTACACTAAGCAGTCCATGAGCCTTCATCAGTTCTCCTGTAGAAAAAGGGAAAAGATGGTACTCAAACTTGCGTCCTGTCAAAGGTTCGTTGAGCTTATTCTGCAATTCAAAAGAGGAGGAACCTGTCACCAAGAGTTGTACATCTGGGAAATTATCCGTGATTCGTTTCAAAACCATCCCGATATTCTCTACCCGTTGAGCCTCGTCTATCACAACAATAAGATTGTTGCCTATAAGCAGACGCAACTCAGAAGAATTTGCCTTTGCCAGCAACTCTCTTACTTCTGGTTCATCGCAATTCAACATAAGAGTAGGTTCATCACGATTCTCGAGCACCATTTTAAACAGCGTGCTCTTACCCACTTGTCTGGCTCCAATCACGATGATAGCCTTCCCGGAAAATATCCGGGCTTCAATTGTATCTTGTATTTGACGACGTATCATAAATATCCTTTCTTTTAAGTTATGAATCCTTCTTTCTTTCGGATGCAAAGATAAGGAAAAATAATCGTAATCCCAAAATTTATACCTATTTTTGGGATTACAATCCCAAAAAACATAGTAAATTTTGGGATTAGAGCGTTATTTCAACGTTTTTCACCGACCTTCTCCCCCTATCTCATGGGGGCAATATCAGTTTTGAAAACGGACATTAAAGGGGGTAGGCTTCCACATTCCATAAGAGAAAAGGGAGGGGAATTGCGGCAAGCATTCCCCTATATATAATAAGGTGTAAGCTCAGAAGTACAATCGGGAAAGGAAGAGGTAAACAGGCTTCAGCGGGAGAAAGACACACCTCTTCAACTACGTCTCCCAAAAGTTTAAGAAATGCTAAAAAGTCCCTTTTGGGGGCATTTTTCACTAAAAAAATACATTTTTTTGGCCAATTGATCCAAATCAAGGCAAATTTGAACCAATTTGAACCAATTCAGTTTCATTTATTTTATATATCTTTGCACCCAAATATGAGTTAGTTATCAACGTAAATTGATATTCTTAACGATTGCATAAAGTAAATGAAATTATTCTTATAGGGGATATGACTATACTACTTATCATATTAATAGGAATCGGAATATTTGTACTTCTCGGCATTCTAGGCTGGGGAATACAGCTTTTGGGATTTCTCGGAGGACTCTTAGGTGAAGGCATCACTGGATGCATAGGATGCTTCATCAAGTTCTTTTGGGTGATTCTGCTAATAGCTATATTTATTGCGCTGATACAATAACCAGTCATTTAATCTTAAAAACAATAACCATTATGACATATTGCAAGAAATGCGGCGCAATGCTGCAACCGGTAATGAAATTCTGTACGAAGTGTGGACAACCTATTGACTTGCAACCACAGGCTCCAACCCAGCCACAAGGAGTTAGCAAGCCTCAACGTCCTCAACCACTGAAAGCTATGGCTCCTCAACAGCCTATGAAGCCTCAACCTATGAGACCTCAAGCACCAGGTATGCCCCCAAAACCGATGCAGCCTCAGCGCCCAGTAATGCCTCAGGCTCCACAGACTCCACAAGCCAGCAAGGGTATGTTCACCAATGCCGTTCGCTCTGTAGCAAACGCCATGACTGGTGGTGCACTCAATCGCCAGATTGCAGAAGAACAGAGAAGAGCCGTTAACCAGCAAGCTACTGAAAGCCAGTCGGAAATCCGTGATGCCAGAAATGCACAGCAGCAGGCTGAACAGGCACAGATTGCAGCCGAAAGAGAAGCTGAACGTAGCCGCGACCGCCGCAGTATGGAAGCTGTGGATGGTGTTGACGTGGTAAGAGGCAGAACCATCTGGAATATCCAACCAGGAGAAATCGCCCGCAAGATTAGCGAACGGGAACTCGACGAAATAGAAAAACTGAAAGGTATCATCGTTCAGGAAGGTTGCACCGCCATCATTTTTGCCAATGGTGAGCTGGTTTCAACCCTCTCAGCAGGTGCATACCTCTTTTATAAGTCTGTAGAAGAAGAGCAGGCTGCTATCAAGAATGCGGTAGAAAAGGCTGAGAAAGATATGGCTGAAGCCGAAAAGCGTGAACGAGACCGCAAGCGCCAGGCTGAGCCTACCTTCCGCCAGCTCGGTATCGTAGGAGAAGTAGGCCGTGGCTTCAACTGGCTCGGTCGCATCATCTTCGGCGAAAAGAAAGGTGAACAGAAAGAAAAAGCCAAGAAGCGCCAACTGGATTATGCCCGCATCTTAGCCCGCATCACCCAGGCTCCTATCCTGTCGGTCCATATCGTCAGCAACCGTTTCATCACCCTCACCTTTGGTGGAGCAATGAACGAGAATGGCGAACTTGCCTTTCAGCCATACACCATTCCGATGGGCATCCATGATGTGCAGATTGGAGTATCTCTCCAGATGAGCATCAGCGATATTCATACCTTCGCCACCAATTATCTTACCGACCGCAACAGCGTAACAACTAGAGAATTACAGCAGTTGCTCAATGGTACCATAGAAACCCTGTTGCGCCAGGAACTCCGCAACCAGAACTACGAGTCTGCCGGACTGACTGCAGAAACAGTAAATGTACTGAAAGAGAAAATCCGCCAGACGATCAACCAACAGGTATTCGGCATAGAATGCACTCAGGTTCTGAATATCACCGACAGCAACCAGGACTTTGAGCGTTTCCGTCAGGTAGAACGCCAGCTCTATAACACAGAGAAGGAACTCGACTTCATGCACCGCACCGGAGAATTCCGAAACCGAATGGAAGTTGAGGCCAACTCCCAGCAGATTTCTTCTGCACAAAACGCCGAGGATTTGCGCCATGCCCTCCAGGGCATCAACAAAGACCAGTTGCTCCACGATGATGAGTTGGAGGAATTCGTCCAGATGCTCGAAAGTCAGAAGCGCATCCGTCAGGCTAAGACCCAGGAAGAGGAGTTCGAAGCCCTGGAAGACCTCCGCAAGAACCGTCTGGTCAAGCAGGAGGAAATGGAAGTGCTCGAAGATGAACTTGCACACAAGAAGATTCCTCGTGAGGAAATCACGGAAATCATGCGCATCCAGAGCCAGCAGAACATCGACACAGCCCGTCTCAAGGCAGAATGGGCACTCGATGATTCCCGTACCGACCACGACTGGGAACGTGAAGATCTGGAACGCCGCCGCAACTGGGGCATCGAAGATGAAGAGCGTGAACGCCAGTGGATGCTGGAAGAAAAGGAATACAACCGCGACTTCAACCGCAAGGCGAAGGAGGATGATTACGACTTCCAGCAGATGATGCGTCAACGCGAACTGGATAAGGAAGACCACCTCCTGGCACGCAACGAGAAACTGGAAGACGACCGCCTTGCCTATGAGCGCAACCGCCAGGAAAAAATGGACGATGACCAGTTGGAAGCCAACCGCCACCAGCGTCAGATGGACAAGCTGCAGCAGATGGCTCAGATGCAGGCACAGCTCGACCAGCAGAAATATCAGCACGAAGAGAACGTAGCCACCATTCAGAGCAATGAGCAGATGAATCGTGACAACCATTTCGCCAATATGACCGCCGAACAGATTCGTGCCGCACAACTCTCCCACCTCACCGGAGATGCACAGGTAGCTATGGCAAACGCCTATAACGGCGAGAAGGAAGCCGAAAACCTGCGACAGACTGCAGCAGAAAAGGAAACAATGATGCAGCAGATGCTACAGATGCAACATGAGAACAGCAATGCCCAGATGGAAGCCATGATGAAGATGGCCGGCATGATAAAAGATACAGCCACCGGCATCAGCGGCGCCCAGCAAAGCCAGCAGCAACAGCGCATCAACCAGCTGGAAGAGGAAAACCGACGCCAACAGGAGCGAGTAGATCATACCCAGGATGTGGCTATGAACAACATCTCGCAAGTAAGCACTGCTGCCGCCAACAATCTGAACGCCTTCAATGGCGGACTCGGTGGAAATACAGCAGGAAGCCAAGCAGCTCCACAACAGGCAGCTCCTCAGCAGGAATTGATAGAATGCCAGTGCTACAACTGTGGACACACCATCCACATTGCACCAGGCACTCCAAACTGTCCAGACTGTGGCGCACCTTTCCAATGGTAAGCCCTCTCCAGAAAATGCAACAAGAAGTCTAAACATATAAAGTAATCAGACTATGAGCGATATTAAACTTGATGGTGATGCGGCTGTGGTAGGCGGAATCCATTCCGACTCCCACAATACGCAAAACAACTATAACACCTCAACAACAACCCATACCACCAACAACAGTACGGTTAACAACCAGACTGTATATGAGGCACAGAAGACTCAGACTGAAATCTATCAGCAGAATGAGACTCTCTTTCTGCAGGCTGTGCAGGAACGACTGGAGGATGGCAAGTTGGATAATCAGAAGTTGGCAGAACTCAACCAGTTGAGCATCCAATGGCATATTGCTCCCCTAAGAGCCAACCAGATCATAGATCAGGTACGTCAGAACATCCATATCCTGCAAGGCAGCAAGGGTAACGAATTCCTGGCAGAGCAGATTCTGACCGAGGTCTTCAATGCCATTCAGACCAACCATACCGACATTCTGAAACGCAAGTTCAACAGTCTGGAGCAGTTGTCACGTGTGATGACGAATGATAACAACATCCAGTTCTACTATCATCTGTTGCTTGCCTCGATGTACCCCGACAAGTGCGCCCTTGCCTTCTTCGGTTCCCGTACCGATAACTACTGGCAACTCTTCTGGACTCATGTAGCGTTCATCAAGACCGGCAATATCGACAATGCCACCGTGCTTCTGCCAAGAATGGGCGGTTTCGGTTGTCCGCAAGGCGACATCGCCCTACTGATGGCTCTTGATAATCTTGCCGACTACCACAAGAATGGAAAGCAGGATTACTACAGGCAGCAGACCATCCAGTATCTCGACCAGGCCGCGCAAAACGGAATGAGTGAACCGCTAAGTGCCCTATGGTATGCCGTAAAGGAGATGTTGGAGGATAAGCCTCAGCCAGAAGAATGGTATCAGTTCTATTGCGACACAACCCTTTCGGAATTCATCCCGAAGGAGAAGAGCAAGATGGCTGTACCACCACAGATGCCTACACCTCCTCCGATGCCAAAGTTTAATGCCCAGAACGTGAAGCTCAATCAGATGAGAGGCTTCAATCCTCTGCAGGCAGCCAACAATATGGGACTGGGAAGCGTCAATGCGATCAGTCAGCAGCCTCAAATGGCAAGTATGCCGGGCAGTACAACTCCTCCCCCTATGCCGGGAGCCTCATCGGTTCCTCCTATGCCGGGACAAAGCAAGGCGGCTCCACAGCCGGAAGCCGTGCAGATGGCATCAGAAGCAAGAACAGCCGATGAACCAATCGACCAGCCCGACCCCTTGGAAGACCACTACGGCATCATCCTGACAGATGGCAATGCACTGGCTAGAAAATACGGTTGCTCCATCCAGGAAGTATATGATGTCTTCAACGACTTCATACAGAATGCCTACGACCAGCAGATGTACTGGACATTTCTCGACATCTCGCAATATGGACTGGATTCCACCCACGAAACTCCATCCTGGATAGAATGCAATGAAGCAGTATCCCGCTGCATCGCAGACAACAACCTGACAGCTGGTCCCGACCTACACCTATTTTATAATAGGAGGTGACGATGTGATTCCTATCCCTCGCGTCGAAGACCCATGGCCGTATGGCGGCGAGCGAATCCCTACAGATACCTGCTATGCCTTCGAAGGCACCTATATCGTAGATTTGCTGGATAGTCGCGATTCTGACTTCACCGTAGGTTGCGCCCGCAACAATGTGGCTCGTCTGCCTTTGGAAGACGGTCAGCTCGATACGGATATCCGAAGCGACATCGGTGCCTACTTCAACATCAGTGGAATGTATGGCGGCGGTATTCCTGTTGGCAATGTTCTGATGATCAGCAACCGCGACTGGATTCCAGCCAGCTGCACGATGACCCAGCACCTGCCGCTTCTTTACAATACCGACGATCCTGAGCTGATCCGCAACGGAATGTATATCAGTCCGAAGCTGCTGACCGAAGATTCGGAAAGCCTCAGCATCTATTGCAAGTCTCTGGACAAGGCAGATATGCTGATGTTCAATCTTCATGGTGCCGATGCAGAGGGTATGTGCGGATTCTATAGTGAGGATGAAGCATTCAATCCTTCGCTCCTCAACCAAGGCAGGGCAAGAGTCTTCAATACCGTGGCTTGTTTCGGAGCCCGATATGCCGGTTACAAACGAAACGACTCCATGTTGCTCAGCGCCCTCTACGGAGGTGGCGTATTGCTCTATACCGGTTCGCTCATTCCTGTTCCGATGTTCTCTAATGAGGAAACGGATGAAGCCCGCCAACTTCTGTTGAATCCGGGCACAGGCAGCGAGGTGCTGATGCGCCTCTATCCGCTCTATCAGTTCAAGGGTATGACGGGCGGAAAGGCGATGCTCCAGGCTAAGTGCGATTACTTCAACATGTGCCGACATGTAGAGGATGACTGTTTCTCTATGAGCACCGCCCTGATGTTCTGTCTCTACGGCAACCCGATGCTCCATGTCCGTCGCAGAGAATATGTGGTAGAATCTGCACTGCAGAATGATGCGATGCCACCAGCTCCAATCAAGGCCGACGGCTCTCCGCTCAAGAAGACCATGCGACAGCGCCTGCTGCAGAAGGATAAGAGCAACCAGTCTCTCATCGACCAGATTCGTGGTTATGTGGATGAGAATCTCAATGCTATCCGAAACATGGTAGAGCAGCAGCTGTACCAGCAGCTGGGCTTGAAACCGGAAATGCTGGATAGCATCGACCAGGTAAGCCGACCTACCATCGACGGCAATTACGAAACGGGATATTCATTCAACTATCACGACGCAAACCGCCAATATGGAGCAGACACCTTCGTAGAAGTAGATGCCCAGGGCAAGACGAAGCGAATCTATACAACAAAATAATCTGTCCCCTACAAAGGGATTCTATAGTAAATAACAAAAATAATAACAATCATAAAAACTGAAACATATGGGATTTTTTGGTTTTAAATCTTCTAAGGAAGTAGAAGAAGAGAAAAGACAGGCTGCCGAGGAAGCAGCGAGAAGAGTGGAACAGAACAACCTGACCAACCTCAGCAACCTGAGCAAGGGAAGTCAGCTGAACTTCGCCATCCCTTACTTTGATGTCTTCGACCCACGTCTGCAAGATTATGGCGTACCAGTATCTGTACATGGTGCCGTAGTATATGCTATCGAGGACATGGATCTCTTCCATAGTGTGAACCGCAATGAGGGTTACAGCGACGAGACTTTCAAGAACAAGCTTCGTGGCCAGCTCACCAAGTTCATCAAGAGTGTAGTTAGCAATGCCCCTTCTGACGCTCAGATTCCTGTAGTTCAGATTGAGCGCAAGATTTTTGAGATTAGCGAACTCATCCAGCAGCGTGTTACTCCACAGGTGGAAAAGCTTTTCGGCATCACCATCCGCAGTCTCGACATCACAGGCATCAACGTAGATAAGGAGAGCCGTGGCTATCGCGAACTCAAAGCCCTTACTGCCGACCTTGAAAAAGAGCGTATGATGGCTCAGCACAATGCCCAGATTTCCAACTTCAACCTCAACAACGACCTTCAGCAGGATATGCTCAAGAAGCAGTCGGAGTTGAATCTCGATGCCATGGGTAGAAGACAGGAACTCGACCTTGGCGGTCAGGAGGAGTTGCAGCGCATGAACTTGGAGAACCAACGTGAAACCATGCGTATTCAGCGTGAGGAGATGCAGCGTGCTTCTCGTCTCCAGACAGAGCAGACCTTTATGGGTGCTCATCAGGCAAACCTCAATGCTGGTGTTCTCAACAATGCCACAGATAATGGCATCAATGCCTTCCGCCAGCAGACTATGGGTGGTATGAACAACATGGGTCAGATGGGCGGAGCTCCTCAGATGCCAGGTCAGAAAGGCATGGGTGGTGCACCTCAGATGCCGGGAATGGGTGCTGCTATTCCTCAGGTACAGTATTATATTGGCATCAATGGCCAGCAGTATGGTCCATGCGATTGGAACAAGCTCCAGCAGCTCGTTCAGCAGGATCAGCTCACCCAGCAGTCATACGTTTGGAAGAATGGCATGGCGCAGTGGGAGTTTGCCGGCAATGTAGCAGAACTCGCTCCATTGTTCCAAGGCACCGCCCCACAGATGCCGGGAATGCCTCCTACTATGCCGGGGATGTAATTTCCCGGCAGCTATAATACAAACAAAAGTAAGAACATTAAATTTTTGATAATATGGGATTATTCAAAAAATTAGTCGGTGATATCGCAAAGACAGTAGGTGAAAGCCTGGAAGAAGTTTCAAACGAAGCCAAAAAGAGTTTCCAAGAGGCTCGCGAAGAGGTAAGAAAGAACATCCAGGAAGCAAAGCTGAATCAATCCAACTATGATGATGACGATGATGATGACAATTGGGATTATCCATTAACAAAGTTATCAGATGATGACGATGATATACGAATCCAGTTAGGCACTTTTAAAAATGGCGTTTTAACCATCAACGAGGGACATACAACTCTCGGCGAAGATGCCTTGGAGGGTTATAAGAAAATTAGAAAAGTTGTCTTCCCTTCAACCCTTAGAGAAATTGATGGATGTTTTTTCAGTGAGCATGGACATGAGGACTATCTTGAAGAGGTAGATTTCTCAAAGGTTAAATTATTGAAGGAAATTCCAGACTGTCTGTTTGAAAATTGTAAGAGACTTCAAGAAATAAACTTTCCTGAAGGAGTAGAAATAATAGATAGTGAAGTGTTCGATAGATGCACCAACCTCCGCAAGATAACATTTCCAAGTACCCTAAAGTCGCTCCAAAGCACAACATATAAATGTAAGAATATCGAAGAATTGGATTTGTCCAAGGTTCATCTGTTGGAAGAAATTCCAGATAATTTCATTGGTGAAAATTGCAAGATTGAGACACTTGTCATTCCTGTAGGAGTAAAAATTGTGGGTGATGAATTTGCCTCAAGCAAGAGCATTAGAGAGGTATATGTACCTTACACTGTTGAAGAAATCGGCACTCTCAATGATGACGAATACGCACCTGATGTGTATATCTACACCAATAAACTGACGGATATAGAAAGTCTATGTGCCAATATTAAGACTCTGTATGTACCAGAAGAGTTATATGTCTACTACGCCGAGCTTCTAAAGGATGTTGACGATACAGAAGTTCGTCTTCGTAAGATGCCTGCAGACAAGTTGGATTTCTATGGGACACCTGTTCCATCACTTACCGAAGTGGACGAAGAAGACAATTCTGCTCCTCAGATGCCAGAACAGGATCAAGACATAGAGACACCTATTGTAGAGGAAGAAACTGAGGAGTTAGAGGACGAAACCAAGGATATCCAGGACGAAACCGAAGAGATTCCAACAATACAGAAGTCTCCTGGCAACCTATTCTCTGATGGTCTTGAGGAGCTCATCAATTCTGTAGCAGAAAGCGATGAGCTGACAGACAAAAAGAAGGAGATTGTCTTACGCCGTGCTGTCAAGGAGGGAGAAGATCCTGATGAGGTAGAAATGGTGCTTGAGGCAAGATTCTACGAGAAGCATAATTAATACATATAACTGAAAATAATAACAAATAGAATTTCCTACGATGTATAACGAACAAATTGAATCACTTATCACTGCAGCTTTGGCTGATGGTGTATTGACTGATAAAGAGAAGAATCTTCTCTTCAAAAAGGCCGAGGCCATAGGCATCGACCGCGACGAGTTTGAACTGGTACTTGAGGGTCGTCTTGCTAAGCGCAAGAAAGAAATGGAAGCACAGGATCCTCAGGCAACTAAGCCTGCAAAGAAGGAAGGTGCAATTCCACAGGAGCTTGATGACCTCATCAAAGAGTACCTTACCGACGGCGTCATCTCTCCCAAGGAGCGTCAGGTACTTTTGAACAAAGCACAAGAGTTGGGATTGAACGTGGAGGAGGTTGACCTCTACATCGATGCTCAGAAGCAGAAGGTAGATCTGGAAGTGGCTGCAACTGAGAGCAAGCGTCGTGGCAAGACCTGTCCTTACTGTGGTGAATCTATTCCTGAGCTGACCGACAAGTGCCCTTATTGTGGCAAAAACATCACACCTGAGGCAAGTGAGGAACTGAAGAGCCTGATACATGATCTTCAGTACTATTTGGAACGCTACATACAAAGACCAAGAGATGGACGCAAAGCTGAGGTTGAAAGCTATATTCGCAAAGCAAAGATGTACTATGGCAATAATCCAAAGGTACAGTGCTTGGTAAAAGAGACTGAGGAAAGTATAAAAGAAACAATTGCAAATGGAAAAAAGGGTATTCGAAATACTTTTATTGTATTAGCTTGTCTTATACTTTTTTGTTTTATGTGTATGATTCCAGCATTTATATCAGAAAACAGTGAAGAATCCAAAGCACATAGACAAGAGTTAAATGTCGCAAATAAACAAGTCGAAGAGCTTGGGGATCAAGTTGTTGAATTGATAGGCACAGGTGACCTTGATTCCGCTAAAACTACGATAGCCAGTTTCTCTATTCCAAAAGTATACAAAAGTAGCTATAGCATCGCAAGTGAGTTTGATGATATGTATTTAGCATTGATTAATGCCTATATAAATAATGGAGATTTGAATAATGCAGAAGTCGTAGGTAGTATTTTCAAATTAAAGATTAATGATGACAATTATTGGGAAGAAACTTCTTGCTACAAAACCCTAAAAAAGGCATTTAAAGAAAATGACCGTGACTTCTCTGCTTTGAAAGCAAAATAAGATTAATGTATTGTTAAATCTATGATATCTTCAGATAACAATTAGAAATATTAAACCATTAATTATCATTAGTGTCCCGATTTTAACGGGACACTAATGACCATTTATATAAAAACAGAAATTATGGATACATTTGTAGAAAAATTAAAAAACAATCCTATCTTCCATCTATCCTTATCATCCAAAGAGTTGTTTCATAGCAATTTTTTGGCATGGTTAGCAGAAGATAAGAATACGCAAGCCCTTTTCAAAAAGATTCTTTCTACCTGGTTAGGAGAAGATACTTTTGATTATAATACAGATTGTATGGAAATCAAACGCGAATACAAGAATTTTGATTTTAGTATTTGCGAGAAAATAATCAACGATAAGGAATCAAAAACGGGAAGAATCCGTCTGGTTCTAGAGAATAAATTCAAGAGCATAGCTTATAAGGCTCAGCTTGAAAATTATCAAAAGAAAGTTGACGCTCTTAACGAAGAGGCAGACAAAGCACAATGTAAAGTAGAGTTGAAGTTAAAAAGTCTCAATACAGCAAAGTTTGAGAATTGGAAAGGAAACGCAAAACTTCCAAAGACAAAGTATATCTTACTCACATTAGCTGAAGATTTCTTAGACAAAGAAGCTGTCAAACAATCTGGATGGATAATTGTGACATATGCAGATTACTCTAAAACCCTACACGACAATCTGGATCTTGTCAAAGATAAGTTTTACAAAGGACTTTTGAACAATTATTGTGAGTTTATTGATGCTTTCTACACCTATATCAACAACAACTTGGAACAAATTAAATATACTGACAATTGGGAAATTCTTAAAAAAATGGATTCTTCCCCCCTGCGCTGTAAAGATATATGGCAGAAACTTGTTATGCACCAATGTGCCTTGCAATTAACCAAGAAACTAGAAAAGAAGTTTGGTAAAGATTTTCAGCCAATAATCGTCACTTCTGATCAAGAAATCTGGGGAGAAAATAGTACTGAAAATAAAGACAAATTATTTATGAGAGTTAGCTACTACCATGGTGAAGCCCTCCTTGAATTGAAGTATCTTATTCCCCAAAAGGGTATCTTTGTGCTCCAACAGCAAGGTAACCATCCTTTGAGAGCCGGTTTTTTAGATATGCTTACGAAAAAGCCAAAATATTCCAAAAAAGATGATACAAAGAATTGGAATGAAGAGACTGATAGGATCATTAGAGGAGCTAAACTTGCAACTATGGTTCCGCCTAAGAAAGTGGAATCAGAAGATAAGCCCCGATACAATTCTTTTGGAGTTTTCTATTATAACGATTTAAATACCGTTACTAAAAATATAGAAAATACGCTTGATGATATGATTGACAATATCAATCAAGTTATTAATCTTGTAAAATAGCAAAACAAGTGAACAAATAAAATTATTTTTACTATGTACAACGAGAAGTTAGAAGCACTCATCACTGCAGCATTGGCAGATGGTGTGCTCACAGAAAAGGAGAAACAGATTCTCTTTAAGAAAGCCGAGGCCATGGGCATTGACCTTGACGAATTCGAAATGGTGTTGGATGCCCGTCTTGTGGAACTCAAGAAGAAGGAAGCAAAAGCGAACCAACAGTATCAACTGGAGATGGAAAAGGCAAAATCAGCTCAACCTTCCGCACCAAAGTCTGAGAAATATGGTGATGTACGCAAGTGCCCAGCTTGTGGTGCTATCGTTCCTTCCATGGCTGCAAAATGTCCAGAATGTGGATATGAGTTCACGAATGTGGAAGCCAATTCATCCACTCGATTGCTGATGCAGAAAATTGACGAAATTCAAGCTCAGTATGCAGAGCTAACAGCGAATGTGGATAACAAAGACGAAAGTACGATAAGAACCCGTGGTTATCAGGTAAAACGCCAGTTGAATGACAGAACCGCCCAGCTCATTCAAAATTTCCCTATTCCAAACACCAGAGAAGATTTAATTGAATTTCTGACTCTCTGTATTGGCAATAGCAAAGCAGATTCTATCATGCTAGATGGTAATGATCCCGTAACACCAGCATGGAGAAAGAAATTGCAACAAGTTATCGCAAAAGTTAAGGTTGCGTTGCCTAACGACCAGCAAGCTCAAGAACTCATAGAGGAGTATGAGGGAAAGAGAGAGAATAGCAAGAAAAAAGGTAAAAAAATTGCTATTGGAATTGTTGTTCTCATTGTGGTTGCCTGCCTTATCGCCCTTCTCGTCCCTAAAGAAATGAGTCCAAAAGAACAAGTTAAGGCTCTCTCAGAACAAGTTGTAGAGATGGTAAATAAAGGCGATCTTGATGGAGCCAAAACATCATTAAATAATGTCACCATACCAGAAGAATTCCAAAAAGAAGGTACAAGTTATGTTACGGAGCAGTATGACGCCATGTACTTATCTCTGATTAACGCCTATATCAAAAAGGGAGATTTAGATGCAGCAGAAGAGGTGGGTAGCATTTTCCGCTCAAAAATCAACAATGATATGAGTTGGCAAGACGCATCTTGCTACAAAACTCTGAAAAAAGTTTTTAAAGAGAATAAACGAGATTTCTCTGCGTTAAAATCAGAATACGATTATCGCGATTAAGTACTAAAGCATTAAATGGCGCTATGGATAATTAAAGTATAGATGTTCTTCCATTTGTAAATAATATAATGACAAAAAGAACTATCATACGTACCCCCTGTCTTCTCATAACTTTCGCTATACAGAAATAAGCAAAGAGGACAGTGGGGGCAATTGCTTATTATATAATTTAAAGCATAAGACATTATGATACTACTTAATGATATTCTCAGACTTCCGGATATTAAAAACGTTAAAGTTAGATTTAATTTGAACTTCGGAACCAAAAGACCAGCTATTGATTATTTTACAGACCAAACTGAAGAAAGCAAACAACATATGCTTGACGGTCAATACTGGAACTATGCAAGAAAAAGCAATTTCTCTAATGGAAACATTACCTTAGGTTTTGTCCCTATCCCTCAAAAACAAGACTGTTGGTTACTATTCCATATAGGAAAGATTGTTCAAGATCTTGGTATTCAAAATGGAGTTGGATATGAATATGAAGAGTTGGATGAATACAAAGAATACATCGGCAGAATTGTTGTCCGCTTCAAAAATCATAGTCAAAATCTAATCAGAATAGGAGAGAATGTATTGCCAGAGTGCATAGTTGAAGAGATTCTGCCCAATGTTTACAACAACGACTATTTTCCTGGATATTCCAACGTGAATGTTTCATGGCTATCTCTTCAGAATCTCATCACAAAAGATAGTTGGCGTTCTGCTCTTGAAAATCAAAAAGGAGTGTATCTGTTGGTAGATTCAAATACAGGAAAACAATATGTTGGTTCAGCGTATGGTGAAGATATGATTCTCGGTAGATGGGAAACATACATTCGTACATGCCATGGAGGAAATAAACTTCTAAAGGAATTAGGTACAGACTATATCAAGAATAATTTCTATTTCACAATTCTCGAAACATTCAATAAGGATACTGATGACCAAATCATCATTGATAGGGAATCACATTGGAAAGATGTATTGTTTACAAGAAAATTCGGATATAACAAGAACTAAAAGGTACGATATTTTTACAACAGCATCATTCAATAATCAAGCTCCAATACTTTTTTCAAAATATTGGCGTTTTTTTTTGAAATTTTCCCTTCATATTACTATATTATAAAGGTATAACCAAAAAGAAAGAATAAAATGGCAAATAAAATGTCTTTATGTATTATCAAATACACCTATACTCGATATGTAGGGGTGGATATCGAAAAATATACTCGGGGACTATTCGAGTATGTGAAGGAAGCGTTTGGAGAGTTTCAACCACAAATGTCAGAGCCTGGAACTATACCTGATATGCCAGACTATCTGGACATCGTGCTCTGCAAAAAGGACGGAAGCATCTTCTACGAAATGGATATCCAAAGACGTGCCATCAACATCCCGCTCGACTTTCAGCTGGAAGGACTGGTCATGGAAATCGACATCACCAACTGTGATGGTACAAAATACAAGAAGACACACCAATTCTTAAAATAAACATCCTATGACATACGAAGAATTCAAGCAATTGGCTGAACATCCACAGCATCGGGATGTTCCTGCCATCTTCAAGCTCGAAGTATTAGAAACAGAAGAGCCGGAGGAGAAAAAGCGTTCACATTATCCGAAATACAAGGTGAACACCTATTGTCCGCAAGCCTTCACCACAACTTTGGAGGAGGCAGAGAGACTGATGCACCAGGATGTCCTTTACCGCAAGAAGATGAAGGAGGAAGACAACTATCCGCTAGATACCTTCTGCTATTATATCTCGGAGATTCCAATGGGACTGTTGCACTACGACCGCGAATGTCTTTCTGAAAGAGTGTATGACGGTGAGGGAAAACTGATCGACCGGTCTTACTGCTGTTCGCGTTTCAGCATTTACTATCCCGGAGTCTGCGATTTGCCTGCATACGACCGTCATCCTGACGAGACCTTCCGAGGCAGAAACGCAGAACAGATTAGATTCCAGAAAGGTGACATCGTGGAAGTATATCGTGGCAATGAGGTGAAACTTGCCATCGTTGTCGGTACTCCGCTTACCACCGAATGGATCTGGGAGAGAAACCAGGCTGCCAAGGATAAAAGGGGATTGGATGAACTGCCATACGATGAAACTGACGACAGCTATACCGTGATAGATGGTCCTGGTTACGAGTACCACGACCATGTTCCGTCGCTGTATGTCTTCGCCCCTCACTATCATGTGCCGCTCTATCTTCAGAGACGATTCAAGGGGTATCTGGAAAAGGCTGAGAAAAAGCAGAAAGAAGAGGAGGAGAAAGACAGGATCTTCCGCCAGGCTCACGATTGCTGCTTCAGCAACAAGGAACAAATAGAGAAGTCTGAAAAGTGCGGCTGTTTCTTCTGCGGCGAAATCTTCTCGCCATCCGAAATCACGGATTACCTCCCTGATGAGCCGCCTACAGCCGAATGTCCCTTCTGTTATACCGACTCCGTAATAGGTGATGCCTCCGGCTTCCCTATCACCAAGGATTTCTTGAAGAAAATGAGGAAGAGATATTTCTAGGCAAAACAAGAAAAATCGCCCTAACTACCTGTTTTTATACAGTTAGAGGGGGTGCTATTAATAAAAAAGAAGCAGGATGGAAGACTGGTCCACCCTGCTATTTTTATTAGAATACCTTTACGAAACGGTCGATATCGATAGAAAGGCCTACCGTGAAGGTGCGACCGGTGGTCATCGCCGAACTCCAATAATAGTTCTTTGGCGTATAACCGAAAAGATTATCTACTGTGAAATTCAGATTGACGGCATCCAGGAATCGCTGCTGAAGCGTGAACTTCCACAACTGATAACTGCTGTCATGCTTCTTGATGTTCGTATCAGGAGAAGACAAGTATCTGCCTGACAGAGCGGCATTGATGCGATAGAACGAACAGAGTTGGCGATCGTAGTCGAGACGCCAGGTGGCGGTATGAGGACGAGGCTGGGAGAACTGGGAATCTACACTTCTGCCACCCACATGGAGATAACTGTAGTCGAGTTTCACACCGGGTCCCATATCCGAACGGTACTGGGCACTGAAGTCGATGCCGCTCACCTCTACTCCATCCTCGTTGCAATAACGCGAAGCCACATCCGGCTGACCGGTTCCTGGGATATAATCGGCATAATCCTCGGTAGTGATACGCTTATCATACTTATTATAATAACCCATGAGAGTAAGACTATACTGACCAGTAAAGAAGCCAACATTCTTCACCCTTCCGGCATGCTCCAGCGCCAGGTTGTAGTTGTCGCTCTTCTCCGGCTTCAAATCCGGATTACCGTAAATCATCTGCATACCTGCCATATCAAAGTTCATATACATCTCCTTGAGCGTTGGGGCACGGAATCCGCCGGCATAGTTGGCACGGATGGAGAAACCCTTCCACTTGGTCATCAGAGCCAGACGACTGGTAGTAGCATGCTGGCTGGATGCAGAGAAGTAATCATGACGAAGACTTGCCACGATGTTCAACCACTGCAAAGGATTGTAATCGAACTGGGCGAAGGCATCACATGAATTCTGATTCTTTGATTCATTATCCTCAAACTGATAGGTGGTAAGATAATCGTTCAGGAAATCTGCACCTACCGTCAATGTATTCTTGCCGAAGATATGGGAATAGAGGGCACGGACGGTGTTCTGACGGTTGGTATAATCGTGGTCGTGAGTACGCTCATCATTCACATATCGAGCCTTGTCATACTGGTCGAAGCCGTAAGAAATCTCCAGATTATCATTCTCCGAAAGATTCATCACGGTCTTCAGTCCGGCAGAATAATCCATGTAATGATCATCATAGTTGCTGCGCTTGCTGATACGATTGAAATAACCGCCACGACCTATCAGCTTCACCTTGTTAGAGAGCTTGTAGGTAAGACGCTCCTTCACATTGAAGGTCTCTCCACCATAGATATGGAGGATGTTGGATTCTGTATCGAAAGGACTGGTGAGCTGAACCTCATCCGATGTGGTGCGCTGGATGCTGGTCTGCGAATTCCATTTTCCGGCATTGAAGCTGAAGCTTCCACCGTGGCGCCACTCCTTGTTGAAGTCGTTGTAGCGGGTATTGACATTGGCAGTCCAAGGCTCGCTGTTTTCACGGGAGATGATGTTGATGACTCCGGCTACGGCATTGGCGCCATAGAGCGCCGAAGCTGCACCCTTTACTATCTCGATACGTCCTACATTATCCAAGTTCAGACGACTATAATCTACATTATCCATGGTTTCGCCAGCCAATCGCTCGCCATCTACGAGGAAGAGCACGGCATTTCCACCGAAACCATTCATATTGAGAGAGGTCTCCTGATTCATGGCATAGCCGAATTCCAGACCCGGCATCTGCTCGGTGAGGAGGTCCTGGATATTGGTAGCATCAGCTATCTTGATATCATTGGCGGTAATCAGACGGGTTACCACAGGAGCATCCTTCAAAGCCTTCGGAGTTCGGGTTGCGGTAACTACCACCTGATCGAGGGCTGTAGCATCCGGTTGAAGGCGAAGCACATGCTGCTCACCTTTTCTCTCATCCGCTTTCAGTACGAAAGTCTGAGTCTGATAGCCCACAAAGCTCACCTTCACTCTCACCGCTCCATCCTTGCTGTAAGGAATGCGGAAATATCCGTCTTCATCAGTTGTTACCCCACTCTTTGCATGCAAAATCTGGACGGTAGCACCCGCCAGAGGTGCGCCCGAATCATCGAGCACCCTACCCACGACATCGCCCTGGGTTTCGGCTTTCAGATTCAGGCACAATCCGCAAAGGATCAAGAATAGTGCGAATATCTTTTGTTTCATCGAGTTATATCAAAGTTTATCCAGAAACTATTCTCTTATTTTGTACAAACAAACTTACCAATCATTGGCATAGGCATTTTGCCATACTGCACAGAATAGTTGACGGTCAGGGTTTTGTCCTTCAATGTACCATGCAAAGTAACTGTGTACTTCTTCTCTGCACCATTCACGGTAATAGTACCTGCATAGTTCTCCTGAGAGAAAGCATAAGCACCGTTAGAACCGGAAGCCTTCACAGCAGGTACCTCCAGAGCAGGAAGAGCCATCATACCCTCGCCACAAGCTGGCAATGTAACCTTGACTGTAGCATCATCTACAGCCTCAATCTTCATGGTAAGGTTATCGTATGTAGAAGCCGTGCCCATTACAGTCATATCCAAACTTCCGGTATAGGTACCCGCAATTTCCTTTGCCGCAGCTACTGCTACAGGATCATCATCGCTGCTGCAAGAGCTGAATGCTACACACATAGAAACCAAAGCCAACATCATGGCCATCATTGTCTTAAACTTTTTCATTTTTCTTTATTTTTCTTTTAGTTACAATAATATTTTCTGTTTGAGGGGATTTGCAATCCCCGATTATTTATCTTCCGGAACATAGATGATTTCGCCATTCTCCAACTGGTAAGCAATGCCTACCTTCTTTCCCTTGTTGCCAGATTTATTGCTCTGGTCTTCAGAAGGAGTATAGCGATTGATCTTCTGTCCATCCTTGGTAATGATTTCCATATTCTCCTTGCCAGGGTTCTTCACCATCGTGAAGTTATCCTTGCTGAACATTTCCGTCATATTATAGCGCGAAACGAGTGCTACCATCAGGGCGAGGGCAAACACCATCGCCACATCGAAGAGGTTGCTCACTACGCTCATCGGATCATCATCCTCGCCATCATGCGCAAGCCTATTTCTGCGTCTCTGTCTCATAAATTATATATCTTAACTTTTTTACCTTTTTACTTTTTACCTTTCCTCCAAAAGGTCTGCCATAAACTCAAGGTTGCTCATATCCTCGGTGTACCAGCGGTTCTTGGTCTGCTTGGTTACAAAACCGATGGCTGCAGAGAACAATCCCACTACGGTGGTAGCGAAAGCCACCTGCATATTGTAAGCCATCGAAGCAATATCACCGGTAGAAAGACCAACCAGAGCAGGACCCATCGGAATTAAGGTACCCATCAGTCCGAGCATCGGACCCATCTTCAGAAGAGTAGATGGAAGAGAAAGATCCTTCTCAACAAACTGGGCATACTGGTCGAGGATGCGGTTCACCTGCGCCTTGCTCTGACGGTTGTCCACGAGTTTCTTCATATAGGAAACGATGACTGCCTGCTTGTTCTTTGGCAAGCGATCGCCCAGGGTATCGATGTTATCGAGTGTCAGGGTGTTCATCTGTTCACGAATCTCCGCACCCGACTTGCGCTTTACAAGATACTGTCCGAAGAAACCTCCAAGGAGCAGCAAGGCTCTGAGGAAGAAGACAATCAACAAAATAATCACAGGAACCAGCATGCCTGTGGAAATCCAAAACAATACGTCTGATATGTAATTCATTATACTCTATATTTTTTAATTTGATAATTGTAAATTGCCCATCCTATCGCCATTCCTACGATGACGATGGCGATGACGCCGAGAAGCGAGAGGGCATCAAAACTGTTGAAGCCTGCCACCGCTGTCCTGCCATTCACCGTACCGATGATGCCCATCAATCCGAGCAGCACCTCAACCAGAAAAAGCAGTTCCAAGCGGATTGGGCGCTCCGGCAAGAGCCATCTCAAACCGTAGGTGAATACCGGCGTCAAGACCAGCAGCACTACGGCAAGCACCCATGCCACTACCTGGAACGATACGCCGGGAAGCAGGAAGATGGTCATCACCAGAACGCTGAACAGCACTGGGAAAACCAGCAAACCCGGGAAATACTTCAGGAAGATGAAGAACACCCATTTGCGGCGACTCACATGTTCCGAAGTCTTCAGATCTACATGGTGCACACAGAAAAGCATCGTGAGTGCCACGTCGATACTCAGCAGCACCGCCATATCAAGCATCAGCTTCTGGTCGGCTATCCAGGCCGCAATCTGCGTCTTCGACTGTTCGATGGCAAGTGGCCAGGTCATTCCCACGAAGAAGGCTACGAGCACCGAGATGATCATAATCTCCTTCACTCCGTGGAAGGTCTGCTTCAGCACAAAACTGAAGCAAACCAATATCATCATTACTAAAACTAATGTCTCCATTTCTATTCAACCATATTCTTTCTTCTTCTGCGAATCAGAATCGCCAACATCACGAATGCTACGATGACGATGACACCTACTACGATGCCGCTCACCACAGTGGTGGTCTTCTGAGCTTCCTCATTCAGCGTCTCCTTCTTCATCACCATACCCTTGTCGCTGCTGTTCTTCGCAGCCTCAGCGTCGCGGATCTGCTCTACATTCTGCTGATATTCCTTGGCAGAAGCAGCATCGGTCTTGCTGGCGATATAGTTGCGCAGCTTGGCATTGTCGCAGACGAAACCGGAGCATGAAGGCTTATACTTGTTCACGGTCTCGGTATGGAGCTTGGCGATGTCCTTGAGCTGCTGAGGAGTAGCCTTCCACATTCCCTTGCGGGCACTCTCCATCATCACGGCGGTCATCTCCATCAGCGCAGCCGGATTCTGCTTGTCAAAAAACTCCTTGGTTCCGAGATGGTACTTGTCCTTGACATATACATTATAGATCTCGTCCCACATCTCCTTGTCGATTGCCTTTGGCTTCATCACATTCCAGCCGTAGGTATTGGTTACGATTTCGGCGAATGTGCTGGCACTGCTGGCTCCACCCTTCATCTTCTCCTTGATATAGGCTGGATTGAAGATGGTGGTTCTGCCCTCGATGCCGATAGCCTCCTTCACCTCCTGCATTCTCATATTGCTATGGTTGCGATAGTCGGCGAGATAAGCATCTGGATCCTTACCGGTTACGTTGCGGACTGCTAGGTTCATACCTCCCATGAATTCATATACGTGGTCAAGACTCAAGGCACCCCAGGTGTTGCTCTGTCGTGGCTGAACTACCACATCAGTACGGGTCAGCGCTGCCTCGAAAGCAGCCTTGCGAACGGTCTCCCAGTTCTTCTCATCACCGTAGTAGGCACCCATATTGTTCATATAGACCTCGGCAAGTTGACTTTCCTTATCCCAGCGGTCACCTGCGGTTACCATCTCCTGGATACCGGTACCATAGTTGCCGTTTACGCCACCAAACACTCGATACATACTTACCTCGCGTGCCTCCTTTGGCGACATACCCTTCTCTACGAGCACCCGTTCCGATTCGGTAACACCGGCTTTCACCAGGTTGTCATACTTATCACCCTTGGCATTTGCCGCCATCTCTATCGCCTTGTTGATGAGGAAGAGACGGGATGCTGCCAGGTCGCGGAGCTGACCGGAAGTCTGAACCACGACATCGATGCGAGGACGGCCCAACTGCTTGGATGGAATGAGACGCAGATCGGTAACACGGCCGAAGGCATCTCTTACCGGTTCTACACCGAGCATATAGAGAATCTGGGCGATGGTAGCACCCTCTGTTTCGATAAACTCGCTACTCCAGAGCGTGTAGCTTACCTTACGAGGATATTCACCCTTATGTCGCTCGCAATACATCTTGATGGTATTGTCGCAAAGTTCCTTTGCCTTCTCCCAGGCATCCTCCGAAGGTGTATTCTCCACATTGATGGAGAAGAGGTTTCTACCGGTAGGCAGGGTGTTTGGATTCACAATCAGATCACCACCAGGAGATGGAGCGGTAAAGCCGCCATTCAGGGCATTCATCAGAGAAGACATCTCGTTGAACGGACTCTGACGGAGGGCCTCCGAATACTTGCCCACATTCTGCAAGGCATGCTCTACGGTAGTAATCGCCTGAGCCAGATGAATCTGCCGACGGGTATATTTTGGTGCTTTCGACATCATCATACCCTTATCTTTAGAAGATTTCTGAGATGCTTTGCCCTTGCCGGCTTTCGCCATCTTCGCCTTCTTCAAATCTTCCTGATACCATTTCTGGCCCTTCTTGATGGCTTCCATCATCTTGTCAGGGAAGCGACCGGTCTGCTCCATCTTCTCAAAAGCCTCACGACTCATCTGCGGAATCTTCTTCTTATGAGAAACCTTGGCAGCACGGAGCTCACTTACCGTACGGTGGTCCACCTTCTTCGGCTTCGCCTCCTTCATTCCACCCATCTGGTCTGCCATCTGCATCATCATCTGGATAGGATCCGGAGCTGCCTGCATCGCCTCTACCTTACGCGCCATCTGGAGTTCGGAAGGAGTGATTCCTACATAACGGCAGATGTATTCATCAGAAACCGAGGCTGAACCCAGAAGCTGGGTCACAGTGTTGCGTGCCTTGCTCAGATAGAGACGGTCGAAAAGCTGCTTATGCTTCTCCACGCCCTCCAGAGCACGACCTTTCAACTTATCCACAGCCAGCATTCCGTAGGCAATAGGATCTGTAGCCATCGCATAGACACTGGTGCGGACATCATCGTTATCGTATGGCACACCCAGAGTATAGAGTTTGCCGGTAATCTTCTCGTTTGCCAACTCTTCCGCAAAGTTCTCTACTCTTGCGATTTCATCTGCAGAATATGGCTTGTTCATCTGCTTGGCATCGAGTCCCAGTTCTCGGGCGATTCCCATCTTCACGGTCAGCGCCTTCACTTTCAGCGACTGTTCGGCAGATGCCTTCTTTTCGTAAGACTGGATGGCATCGCTCAACTGCTTATAGGTCTGTCGCAATTCGCTCTCCTTGAAAGGAGGAGTGAGATAGCTCTGGGTCTGGGCATAGGTACGGCGCTTGGCAATCATCGCCTCGCCCACATTGCCGATGGTATATATATAAAGATGTGGAACCACACCAATCAATCGGTCACTCCAGTCGTTGCTGTCGAGTGCCACCTGCTTTCTCGGGGTATATTCCAGCGAACCGTGGGTTCCGAAATGGATAAGTGCATCGGCACTGAAACCATAACGAGCCCAGAGATAAGAGGCAACATAGGTGTAAGGAGGTGCCTGGTCGGTGCCATGCACAATCTTGAAGGAATCGCCTCCCACGCCTGCCATCACCTGTGGAAGCAGAGCCACATTACCAAACTGCAGTCTTGCCACCGCCAACTTACCGTCATCGGTAGCCATATATTTGCCAGGGAAGGAACCATAGAGCTGATTCAGCTCCTTGATCATCTTCTTAGACAAAGCCTTCTGTGTCCATCCGGCAAACTGCTGGGCGGTAACCAGGGCTGGATGTCCCGACTGGAGGAATTGGGTATAGGCTCCCTCTGCATAGGTTCCGAAGACGGCACCCTGAGCCTGGATCATCTTTGCCAGTTCCTGAGGATTGGCAGGCAACTTGCCTACATTATATCCCTCATTCTTCAAGCGAACCAGGAGATTGTAGAGCGATGGAACCACTTCCATTCCCGAAGCGGTAAGTGCATTCTGACCCGGACCCTTGAAGTAGAAGATGGCGATGCGCTTGTTGCTGTTCTTCTTGTTCTTCAGATTCACATAGCCCTGCACGCTCTCCACGAAACTCTCCATTCTGTCTGGGATGCCGTAAACCTCCTGCAAGCCCTCCTTGTTGATGCGCTGTCCGAAAACCACGTATGGACGGATGGCACCATCAATCTCCGGAGTCACGATGCTCTGCGACATGAAACCGCCATTCATTCCCTGCTTGTCGTTCTCCCAATCGGTGGTCAAACGGTTGATATTAAGAGGTGAGAACAGAGGAATATTCTTCTGCTTCAGAAACTCTACGAAGTAATCGCCCAACCTGCCGTGCGCCATATTCACTACGGCATTCGCCTGGATACTGTCGGCATGATGACCGGCGATAAAGCTCTGCAGCTGGTTGATGCGATACACCATGAATCCCTTCTTCTCGAAAGCCTTCTCCATATCAGGAGCCGCACCCATAAAACCGGTGAGCAAGATGGTAGGAGCACCTTTCTTATATAATCCGTTCTTCGCCAGGAAGGCATTGTACTCACGGATGCTGTTGAAACCCAGCTCATCGCCCTTTTCATCCTTCGGGTCGAAATGAGTCAGGAGATAGTCTGGTCGCTCATCCACACGTTCCGGTTCTGGAGCCATGAACTTCTTTCCGTCGATAAACTTGCGGATGTAAGCGAGCATACTGTGATAATTCTTCTTGCTGCCGTTCTCGATGTACTGCATCAGATAATCGGCATCGAAATTATCTACTGATACGATATTGTTGGCTGGGTTGGTAGCAGCATGAGTCAGGGTCGGCACCTTGTAGGAAGCCTCTTCCAACTGCTTGCGCTGGTTCTCGTCGATTCGGAGTCCCATACCATTCACGATAATCATATCGTAATCATCTAGATGATTGAAATCATCGGTTGTGATCTCACTCAGTTTAATCATCGCATTGTCGTTGGCATGCGAAATCTGTCCCAGCGCAATAGCCTGATAGTTGAGGAAAGCGATGCGGGTAGTACCCACCCAGGCAGAGTAAGCCTTCGCCAAACCTCCCAGAACGATCACAGCCAATAAGGCCAGGAAGATGTGTTTCTTTTTAATCTTTCTGATTTTTCCTAATCCTTTTTTCATATCTATTCCTTTTTTCGGGCTGCAAAGGTAAGACTTATTTAGAAATTGTACAATACCGAGAAATTGTGATTTTCACATTTTTTATACTTAGAAGTTGGTATCAGGTTAAACGCATTGATATAGTCAGTACTAATAAATAAGTAGTGTTTTCAGGACTTTTGCTTTTATTTTAGCCCTCAAAAAGAGGAATTATTCCGTCAGAACAGGCATCAAAAAGAGGAATTATTCCGAAATATGCAGAAAGAGCGTGATCACCATTACGGCAATCACGCTCTTTCTACTTATAAACATAAAACATTACGAAGATGAAAGAAAAGCTTAGCAAACCTTCTTCTTCCGCTCACAATAGCGTTCGCATTGGGCACAGATGTCATATCCCAGCATGGCACCCAAGATGAAATCCTCCTCCGGCGTAAGCTGGCACAACGGTTTGGTGATTATCATGCGGATAGCATCCAGACATTCTTTCTTACCAAAGAAGAGATTCAGACGGTCGTTGCCAACCGGCTGGATGATATAATCAATGTTCTGACGCTCTAATCTAGTTATGGCAAAAGACTCATATTTCTTGTTGAAGGTGTAGAGCACCAGGCGGCGCACGCCCTTCTTATATTCATATATATGATTCATCAGAACCTTCAAATCTACTGGTATTGCGATTTCCTGCTGCATACTATCCGAATTTATCTGTTTTTAAACCAAGAATCAGAGAATTCCATCATTCTCCAATTCTTGAAAAATATTTTTGTAAAATTATAACGCTGGCTTGATGTCCTCGAGCCAGGCATCGATACGCTCCTCTGTCTTGTCGTCCTCGTTCACCTCGTCGAGTGCGAGTCCCAGGAACTTGTCGCCATCAATTGCCTCACTGTCATCATAAGTGTATCCGTCTGTAGATACACCAGGCAATACGGTAGCACCAGCCTCAACGGCAGCATCATAGAGTTCCTTCATGCCGCCACAGAATGTATCAGGGTAAGACTCGCTGTCGCCACAACCAAACAGGGCCACAGTCTTGCCAGCCAAGCCGGCACTCTTCAATGTCTTCACGCCATCATACCAGTCGTCCTGCATCTCGCCGGCACCCCAGGTAGAAGTACCGAGAAGAAGATTCTCATGACTTGTGATAGTAGCGTCATCGATGTTAGCTACATCTACAGCTTCCACGCCCAACTTAGAGGCGATGGTTTCGGCAATCGACTGGCATGAGCCAGTAGAAGAGCCATAAATTACGATTGTTGTTTTCATTTGTCTATCTTACTTTTAGTTACATTTATTTTCGGGTGCAAAGATACGCCCTTTTCCCGTAATCTGCAATACCTAAAAATGATGGTTTCGCAGAAATACCTAAATATGGGGATAGATAAAAAGTTTTAGGACGATTCATCCTAAAACTTCTCTAATTTCAAAAGTTTTAGGACGATTCATCCTAAAACTTTCTTAAATATTCTACTTTTAGGATGATTTATCCTAAAAAAATAGTATCTTCGCAGCAAATATATAATCAAAGAGCAATGAAATGATATGAAACGAATAGAAAGAACGGAATATCTCAATAAACTGATCGCTTTCAAAGACAAGTCTCTTATCAAAGTGATAACCGGCATTCGCCGTTGCGGTAAATCCACCATTATGGAGATTTATCGTGACTGGCTTAAGAGGCAAGGTGTCAGTGCCGACCAAATCATCTATCTCAATTTCGAGGATTACGACTTCTATGAACTTCGTAATCCACATAACTTATACGCTTATATCAAGCCATTAATTCATCAAGACAAGATGACTTATATCTTCTTTGATGAGATACAACATGTGGAAGATTTCCCAGACATCATCAACAGCCTCAACCTGAAGCCAACAGTAGATCTCTATATTACGGGGGCGAATGCCTATATGCTGTCAAGCGAAATCGCCACGTTACTATCCGGAAGATATGTGGAAATCGCAATGCTTCCCCTTTCATTCAGAGAGTATGTTGAAGGTATCGGAGGAACCGACAATCTTCCCAAAGCCTATACAGACTACATCACAAGGAGCAGTTTTCCATATACCCTTGAACTGGATACTCCCGCAGAAATCAGCGACTACCTGAATGGCGTATATAACACCATTGTAGTAAAGGATATCATGAGCAGGAAGAAGTTACCCGATGTCATGATGCTGGAAAGCGTTATCCGTTTCACAGCCGACAATCTCGGCAACATCCTATCCACCAAGCGCATAGCCGACATCATGACTGCCGATGGAAGGAAAATAGACCAGAAAACCGTAGAACGATATCTGACCGCACTCTGCGAAACCTTCTTCGTATATGAAACCAAAAGATACAACATCAAGGGTAAGCAGCTGCTCAAGACATTGGGTAAATATTATCTAGTAGATATCGGTTTGAGAAGAATGCTCCTAGGTTCCCGCTCATTCGATGCCGGCCGCATCCTGGAGAACATCGTTTATCTGGAACTACTCCATCGCCAGCAGAAAGTATATATAGGAAAGATGGATAATCTGGAAGTAGATTTTGTAGCGATTGATGAAAACAATATCACGTATTATCAGGTAGCTGCTACCGTTAGAGATGAGACTACCTTAAAACGTGAATTGGCATCTCTGCAGCAGATCAATGACCAATATCCTAAGTATATCCTTACACTTGATGAAGACCCTACTGCCGATTACAACGGTATCAAGAGAATCAATGCCCTAAGATGGCTGATGGGAGAAATAGGATAGCCTATATTTCCTCAGAGTAACACCATAATATATAAGGCACAAAAATGATAATTCTATGAAAGATTTTGCAGCGATAGATTTCGAAACGGCCAACCAGCAGCGTACAAGTGTCTGCTCGGTGGGCATTGTGATAGTGAGGGATGGCGAGATTGCAGACAGCTACTACAGCCTCATCAAACCCGAACCGGAATAGATGCTGAAGCCTGTGCCTGGATAGCAAGAGAGCTGTTATAGTAAGTACCAGAACTGCATGAGGGTGTGTCATAAAGCCATGACACACCCTCTTCTGTTATTTGTCAATTTCAGCACGTATGAATATACCGTTATTGCTGTAATAGAGATCGTAGCCAGGAATATCAATTTCATATCCGCCAACCTCTTTTTCAATTTTGTAAGGCTTCAAATCAGGATATTTCTTTGCAATATCCTCAGCTATGACAGTAGGAATAATGCCTACAGGGATCTCAGAGTATTTGCACTCAACACTCGTCCACTCTCCCTTCTCATTAAACTCCACTTTAGAGCCATCACTGAGCAATACTTCATATTCCCAAAAGCCATTATCTTTCTCCTTTTCCACACGGCTGTATGATGCACCAGCAAAATATTGCTTTACAAACTGCTGTGCCGACATCGGCAATGCTGCATAATCAAACTCTTTCTCTTCACTGCTGCATGAAACTGAAAAAACTACAAGTAACATCGCAAAGAATGCAGTAATAAATGTTCGTTTCATTTTCATAATGTTATCATTTAAAATTACTATATTTATACCATAATCTCTAGAACCAATATCTATGATACAGATTCGAAATCTATCAGCCACAAATATAATAGTTTTACTTTAAGCTACAATGATTTCAAACTCAAATTAACTATAATTCAATATTTTTTTATTTTTCCATTTGTTCTACTGCCATAGTTCTTAGTTGCTAGGCTTATTCAGGTTACAATAGATATTGCATTGATAGAAATTACAAGGTAGACTTTTAGGTTCGGTTTTTGAAAGTGAGTCCTGCTGGCAGTAATGTCGGCAGGATTCTGCGTTATTATGCACTAATGCAGACTGCGCTTACTTAAATTCTTCAATCTACGGGCAAACTCAGGTGCAACCTCTATCCTATAACTCATTAAGCAAATCCTCCGCAGGAATAAAATCCATTTTTCCTTCGCGATGAAGCTTCAATTCCGTAAAGGCCTGATTGATACTAGCAAGGGCTTCTTCCAAATAGCTCTCGTCATTAGAAAGTACGCCCAAGCTATTATAAATATCAGTATTCAATTGCATCACATTCATTATCGAATCCTTTCTTTTAGCGATACATTGCGTAGAATTCCTGCACCTTATCATGGAGCATAGAAGCATGGAGAAGACCATTCCTCCATTCTTCAGGAATATGGCATATTCCAAATTTAGCACCCAGGATAGCTCCTGCTACTGCTGCATTTGTATCCGCATCTCCTCCCGATAAAACAATCTTCAAGATACCCTCCTTATACGATGTTGCATGCCAATAAGCCCATAGGGCTGCTCCTAAAGTTCTGAGCGTATATCCCATACTCTTTTCATCATCCAGACACAAAGAATCCAGACCTTCATAATATGCCAAGTCAACAAATGGAACGATTCGTTCATCATATTGTTTGGCAATGCCAATCACATCTTCATTATCCAATATCCTGTCTTCAAAGACAAGAGCATGTATGATAGAAGAAACGATAACGCAAGAGCCCACACAGCGAGGATCATAATGAGTTAGCTTACAGATATTCTCTGCATTATTAGCCACATTGTCCTTCAAAAGTCCTACCACCGAAGTTCTCATGACAGCCCCATTAGCTGCTGCTTTTTTCTTTCCCATCTTCCAGATAATCTCTGCAGCCTTCTGTGGATTCGAAGTATAGTCACCAAGAGCCATTACATTATATGTATGCCGACCAATTCCCATGCCTCCGTTCATCATCCATTCCTTAAACCTTTTGGCAATATCAAGAATATCTACCTTTTGACAAGCCACAAAAGAATCTAAGATGCATAGCATCATATCGGTATCATCAGTCCAATCGCCTCTTTGCCAACGACGACGATGATCATCCTGCACGATTTGTGAATAGTCCTCTATCCCATTAGGATAAAAACGATCCACCTCTTGCTTGGACATAAACTCCGTGCTCAGTCCCAAGGCATCTCCTACAGCTTGTCCGAAGATTGTGCCGAGGAACCTTTCTTTTATAGTTTCATTTTCCATATTTTTTCTATTCATACAACCAACCAATCGTAAAGTCATTCATATCTGGCAATAGTGCTGTGCCGATTACACAACTCCACATTTTTTATCGACAACACTTATTCCCTTTCATGCTCCTTCAGATACAAATTAAACTCATTAAGAATCTGACGAAGATTATCATCAAGCACATTATTATATACACAACAAGCCAGTTCTTTTGGCATTTCCATCCCTCTTGTAGCAACAGCTATTCCTCCAGCCATACACGCCATAGTATCTGCATCACCACCAAGAGAGATGGCATTACGGATAGCAGAAGTATAACTATCAGCTTCGAAATATGAGATGATAGATTCAGGAACACTCGACTGACAACTAACCCTAAATCCATAATCGGGACGTATTTCTGCAAGAGTACGATGAAGATTGTACCCTTCAAAATGAGCCTCAACATAATCGCATATTTGCTTCTTGTCTTTTCCTTGACGAGCCAGGAAGATACAAGCAGCTATAGCCTGCGCCCCCTTTATCCCTTCAGGATGGTTATGGGTCACCTCTGCAGAAATCTTAGCAAGCTGTAAAGCCTCATCCAATGTCTTGGCATAAAAGCCACATGGACTTACTCGCATAGCAGAACCGTTGCCATAGCTGTTATACGGTTCCGTTTTTCTACTAATAATCCACCGCAAGAACTTCTTCCCATAGCCAACAAACATATACTTCCGTCCCAATTCTTTCATACACTCCACGAGCTTCTCATGAGTATGTTCAGGATCAATCGTCAGCCATTTTGCAACAGCCAAGCTCATAACCGTATCATCTGTAAAACGAGGCTCTTTGTATATATCGAAGTCCCCATGCTTTACTGGATGAAATTCATACGCAGCCCCGAAGCAATCGCCAGCGATTGCTCCTATGATACCAGTTGTAGGAAAGGGCAACTCTGCCCTCCCCTTTGTCTCTTGCATCTCCTCTTGTTTCCCTTTTTTACGAAGAAGTGCACTCCGTAAATCCGTTATTTTCTTTAGCAACATCATAATTGTAAATTCCTTTTAGCTTTAACACATGCGAACGAGCACTATGAAAGTTTGCCTTCAAATGTCCGAATGCTATCTATTGGTGCAAAGATAAACAAAAAGCACGTCTCCCACAAGAGATTTCGATTTTTTATATATTTTTTAAGGAGGAGTGGCTACATTATAGGATTCTATCCAGCAGAATGAGATTTATCAAGAAAGTACTTGATGATGCATCATATCAAAGTACACATTCAAAGGATCTGTCGGCAAGGTAATCCAAGGACGTGACATTCTGATAGGCATGGTAGCACGAATAGAGAACACCCTATTCCATACACGTGCATGATGACAACATGAGTTTCTTGTTACAGTGATGACGGTAAGCCAAGATTCAAAACTCCATACCTCTTGTTTTGAGTAGCTGCACTAACTCATGGGGCGTGGAATATGTTTTTATGAACGGAATTTTTGTTGCCATATACCTATAAAAACAAAAACGACCCGCACATTTGAGCATCGTTGAGAGGCTTGGCGGGTTCTCGTGCTGCAAAGATACGAATAATCATTGATAATACAAACTTTTTAGCGAGAAAAATCGCCAAAAGTGGATTTCTTTGACATATTTGTATTTAATAATGTTAAATCAGACCTTAAAATCATACTTTGCCAGCCAAATAAAATAGTTTTCAAGGTAAAAGTGTTATCTTTGTAACGTCTATACACATACTGGAAGCCCCGATGGGCAGAGGTTGAGCAGACATATATACATATAAGGCGTAACTGTACGCTTTGGCATCAATAAATAAAAGTCTTTCCTCGCCTTTTACAGGTGGTTTATGAAGTTGTGCAATAAAAATATAACAATGATATATAACTTAACCTCCGATTCTACATATGATGATTTTTCATCATGCTATGGACAAAAAGTGTATTTACGATGTCCATTGCTATCAAGATTTTCTATACAAGTTTTATCTAAAGATGAGTATCTGAGAGCCCAAGATGTCCCTACAATATCAGACATTGATAAACAACCGATGTCTTGCTTCATTTCAAAACAAGAAGCAGAAATAAATTCTACTATTGCAGGAATAGTAGTAAATAGTAAACTATTAGCAGAACTTTCTTTTTCTAAATTTGAAAAAATGGCTGCTTTTGCACATGAACTTGGGCATTTGGCTTTTTTCTTTTTAAACTCAAAAAGCCAAATGGATTCTTTGGCAGAAGAGGTTTATGCGGATACATATCCACGAGATTTAGGTTTGCAAAAACATTTGAGTTCAATTCTGAAAAAGCTCATTGAATCAAACTGGTACGACAAAACGCTGACAGAACTTATAAAATACAGGTATAATCTCTTAAATAACAATTGAAAATGAATAGAACGATTACAAAAATAAACATTTTGCTTTATCTATTTGTGTTTATATTAACATCTTGTGGAAATAACCCAGTCTTACGCCGAGTTGATTCTGAAATTGACGCGTATAAAAAATGTACGAACAATAACGAATTCCAGAAATGGTTATTTTGATTCCAATATGGAATCTTTAATGGTCACCGATAATGGAGTGACATATTCTTTTACAAGGACTTATGATGATTGGCAGAAATCAGTAGAACTTATGATTGAAATAAAGGATGGTTGTGCCGATTACTATATAAAGAATATTTGTGATAGTGTAGCAAATAACATAAAAACACATTTAAGCAATAATTCAATCGTTAAAGATGTTTATGTTGAGCATACATGGATGTGCGTGGATTTGAAAAATGAAAATGAATTTAACAACCATGATTAGCCAAATACACTTTTCTTTCATGATGTGATGTTCTCTCTATCATAGGTAACACCCCCATTCTCTTTTTATAATTTTTAAGAATGGGGCTTTTGTTATCGACCCTGTTTGGTATCTACCCAGCACCTCTATTGTTACGAATAGTTACCTCCTCTTCTTCATTAGTTATCTCCATACTTATTTTTCTCTGATTAATTGTACTAACTCTTTAAAAAGGCAGGAATGTTGTTAATGGTAACTGAAACAACTCATTACCAAAACGAGATATTAATTCTTGTTTAAGATCATATGGCAAATTACCACAATTAACAAATGCACCTGTACCAATGCTAGTCACACTATTTGGGATAACTATGCAGGACAGAGAACTACAACTGCCAAATGCTCCTTCTCCAATACTTGTCACACTATCAGGGATAGTAATGCCAGACAGAAAACTACAACCATAGAAGGCTTCTTTCCCAATGCTAGTCACACTATTTGGGATGACAACGCTAGACAGAGAACTACAACTGCTAAATGCTCCTTCTCCAATACTTGTCACACTATCTGGGATGACTATATTGGGCAGAGAACTACAATCCTGAAATGCCCTATCTCCAATACTTGTCACACTATCCGGGATGACAACGCTAGACAGAGAACTACACTGCAAAAATGTCCTATCCCCAATGCTAGTCACACTATTTGGAATGACTATATTTGACAAAGAACTGCAACCACCAAATGCACAATTTCCTATGTTGGTAACACAGTCTGGAAGAACGAGACAGCTCAAAAAATTACAACCAACAAATGCTTCTTTCCCAATGCTAGCCACACTATTGGGTATTACTATGCTGGTCAAAGAACTACACAGTGTAAAAGCATTATCACAGATTATTCTTGTTCCCTCTTTAATAGAATAGCCCCCTCTTGGTCTTTTGGAAGCTTTCAATAATTTTCTTCCATCTTTGCTATATTTCACTCCCCATTCATCAGTAAAAGCCTCCTTCAACTCTTCCCATGTAACTTCGGTTGATAAGTCTTCAACAATTTGAGGAAGAAGAGACTTTTCGCCAACAAACAATCTAAAAGAACATGCAGAAAGCTCCTTTCTTGCCAAGGCAAGCATGAAAAGAGAGTAAAGTGTACAGAAATCCTTATCACACATCAATTCCTGCAGGGCAGATATTACCTTGCTATTTGAAGGATTGCGATAATCTTTTTCTGAGAAGAGAAGCCTGTCTGATGCGCCATAGATATCTAACAATGTAGGTTTCATCGAGATTGCCTTTAATGACAAGGCGATGCTTGCCAATGAAAAATCATCTATTGTTTCATCGAAATCATCCATAGTACGCAATGGGTGACAGAAATCCCTGGTACCGATAGTTGGAGATTGGCTGCCCTTCATAGATGGCACAAACATCCCGTCATAATCCACCAATGTAAGAGAACCATCGGGACGGATAATGATATTGTCTGGTTTGATATCGCCATGAGCAAAAGATTGAGTACGGAGCCAAGCAGCCATTTTGCCAAAGCGATAACAAAGCATTGACATGGCAGATTGATTGTGATAGTTTGCAGCGATGTAAGCTTCCATCGTTTCCCCTTCTACCCAATCCATCAACAATACAGGAAATTCATCCTCCTCGCATTGACTGTCCACGAAGAGTTCCTTCTCCATATACTTTACAGAAGTAATATATGGAGAATCTAACAAATCCAGTTCGTCTGCAATCTGACGATAGGCTTCGGCTCGCCCCTGCTGTTCTTCCGTAAAACACTTCAGGGCATAATATTTCCCGCTACTCTTGTCCTGCATCTTAAACACCACGGCAAAAGCACCACTACTGCGATATGGCTCTCCGTGATCATCCAGTACAGGAGTCAAGTGAGCCAACTGTTCTAGATTATCACCTGCATCTTGAATGGCCTTTACATATTCTGATATCAATGGATACTGCATATTGTGTACTGTAATTTTATCTGTTTCTACAAATCTTAATAACAACAAATAGGAATATAAAGAAGATGGGCGCTAGCCTTTAAAATAAACAAGCGTGAAATCATCCAAATCTAAAATCCCTTCCGAGTTCAGTTTTTTCAGATACTGTTCAAACAGGCTGTCGGATGATGTTGCATCCAACAAAGATTGGAGCACATCCTGCCCAAATTCAAACTTCATGGTCTCTGCTGTTTTCAAAAGTTGGGAATTGCCAGATGCTTTTAGGTATTCTTCAGCAAGCTCCGCACCATACTCCTTACTTTTAGACAATTCATACATCATCATGATATAATGCGATAAGGCATCGCTGGCAGCAAAGACTACCGAAGATTCATCCAGATAAAAGTCACCACTACTGAAACCTTCCTCTTCCAGGGGATCTTTACAGCTAACCAACCTGGGAGGATTGCTAAAATCAGACAATTTCGTAAAACTATGTTCCAAGACACCTGTATCCTGACTATAATGAAAGACTACGCTATCGCCGTATGCCATCCATTTACATTGCTTATCCCCTGTTATCCATGCAGCAGCAATGGTGGCGCAAGACCCCTCATTATAATATTTATTCAAAAGAATGCCATCGCCTTCCTTTGCTCTTTCCTCGTGCTCATTATAAAAGGGCTCCCAAATGCCATCTACCCATTCGTCAAGTTCTTTAAAGGAAACGATAGGTTTATCTTTTGGAAGATGTTTTACAAGATACTCCGACCACTCATTGGCAAACAAGCCACAGCCTCCTGCCCCATCGGATATAGCTATACAGGTATCCGATGAGTAGAAAGCATCTTCGTTTGCAACATGGTCATTGAACTTTGCTATACTAACACCTCTGTTCATAACTTTTCTATATATCATTACAGATTCTGATTAACCAGCATACTCGAAAGTGTGCCAATCTTCATCATTTTAACCAATCTCTCCATACCCGTATTTACACCCATAGCATGGTAGCGGATATCAGCCTGCTTATCTCCAAAGATATTACGGATCTGTTCATTGTAGTTGAGCGGCAAAAGACTTGACATATTATAAAGTTTCTCACCATATCCATTTCCGTTCAATTCATCTGCAGTTGCAGGGAATACGACCGATTCTGCATGTCCTGGCACAACGTGAATATTGAAGAGCAAGACATTGCCATCATTGGTAAACATCGATTTTAATTGATTGGCAAGTTGTTGCATCTCATCATGCGAAGTTCCATTATACTCACCATCTGTTATATTGATAATTGTAGGAGGATAACAATCCTTGTCATGATGCTCTTTCATCCAGTTTTCGAGCAAACCTTCTGCACGTTTGAAAGCCTTATCCATGTGTGTCCAACTACCATCATGGCGAGCTACCATCCATTGTTTCTTCTCTACTTCTTTGACGGTTATACCTTTACGAGTACGCACCTCTTCCTTCACCATTTTCTTTTGATAAGGATTATCACGAATCTCTTCTGGAGTAACGAAGTCTCGTCCTTCCAGATTGCCATTCCAGGCACTATAAGCCTCAGTGCCATAACCTATCATGGCAATATCAAAGTAATGGCGAGTCTCATTATTCTTCACACATCGCTCCACCAACTCGTTGATTTGGGCATTTACAATACGGGCAACAGCCTCAGATAAAGTCATATCCTCACCATTGAAGGTAGTAATTCTGCGCATAGAAACACTTTGGTCCACCAGGAAGATGAATGCTGTAGGATGTTCACGATCAACACGAGCCGTATATGCATTCTTGCTCTGCAATATCTGTGGCTGACTTGGGATTGGAATACCAAAGTTGCCGATGTTCTTGATATACTTCAAAGGAATGGTGTTCTTTACCAATATCTCTGCCTGATAGAATGGCTGCTCATCCACATCGAAATCGAAGTGATTACGAGCCTTGACAGTTTGGAAGTGAATCTTCTTGAAATCCTCCAGACTTCCACCCACATGAGCACCATTTCGCACAGCATTCCTGTCTGCATATTTGGTATTCTCATCATAAATCACCTCAGGATCTATCTCCAGAATGACAGGGTTAGAAATTCTGTCCTCATTCATTGCCACATACATCATTGGATGGTTCATGGTAAAGCTGACACGAACATAATGTTCCAGATTATCACGCTTATCCAACGACCAGGATGGAGAACCAGGTCCTCCACCTCCTGGTTTAGGAATATTGATACCATGTTCCTCACAATCCTTCCAAGAATAGAGTCCTCCATTCTTGATAATATTCTCCAAGTTATCACGGTCTGTGAAGTGATAGAGCTTGGTGATATGATTTTGTTCGAGAATATTCTTAAAATCCTCCCAGTTACTTCTTTTGTTCATTGTTTTTGTCCTCCAATAATATATGTATGTTAGAATAACGTTAGTTGCTTTGGTTCTATTGTCTGCGGTTTCCACTTTTTATCACCAAAAGGATATAGACCTTCTACGTATGCCTTGATTAGAAAGGCATGCGAAAGAGGCTTCTTCGGGTCATCCACATCACAATTTGTATTATAATCCAGCAATACGATAGTCTTCGTCTTGCTAGCCTCCCTCAATCTTGCGATGATCGTAGGCACCTTATGCTCCAACACCCACTTATAGGTAGGGATATAGATTTGCTTGCGAGCCTCGATATAGCCCAGCTGTTCCATACCCTTTACTCCTTTGCGATGTCCCAACGGCTTGCCAAACGTCCTAACCGTTCGCTTGATATTCTTCATCGTATCATTGCGAAACATATTCATATCGACATCCGCCGATTCAAATACCTTCAGTCCCTGCCATACCGCCTCCACACAAGTAGCCGTAACGCCCTCGCTAAAAGGTACTGGTATTCCCCCATGAGGATAAAACGGACTGAGTTTCACCAAGTCATCTGCAGCATGGCTAGTAACATCAGCAATAATAGCATCGGGATATTTCTTCAAGATATTTTCCCGCTTCTTACGCTTGGATTCAATGACTATCATCCTCCAAACACCTCCTTTCCAAAACGAGCAATAATATCATTTTTTATTGATGATGGCAATGATTCACAATAACTAAACGCATTTTTTCCTACACTAGTTACACTGTTAGGAATATCTATTTTGGTCAAAGAATCACACCAACTAAAAGCCCTTTCGCCAATACTTGTAACACTTTTCGGAATAACAACACCTATCAAAGAAATGCACGTTCCAAAAGCACCACGACCAATACAAGCCACACTTTCTGGGATAAAATAAATTACATCATGTCCACGAAAAGCAATTATTCTTTTCTGATTTTTATCAAATAAAACACCAGCATCATAAACAAAATTTGGTGATAAAACTCGTAATTTGCCATTCCAATTTTCAAAAGGGTTTCCTTCAATGTATTTAACACTAAATGGAATGACTATTTCTTTCAGAGAAAAACACCCTGTAAATGCTTCATCACAAATAATCTCAACACCGTCATGTATAACAATATCCTCTAAAGATGAATAACAAAAAGCACTATTGCCTATACTAACAACACTAGTCGCTATAACTAAACGTTTCAAAGAACTATAACTAAATGCATTATCGCCAATACTCGTAACACCATCAGGAATTCTATATTCATAGACATCTTTACGAAAAGACACAATTTTCTTTCTATTTTTGTCAAATAGGACCCCATCATCATAAACAAAATTTGAAGAAAGGACATGTAATTGACCATTCCAACCTTCAAAAGGATTTCCTTTTATTTCTTCCAATGTCGAAGGAAGGATTATCTGGGACAATGAGTTACAAAACTCAAAAACACTACCACATATAGACTTTATACCTTCAGGGAAGACGATACTTGACAAGGATTCACAAATCGAAAAAGCATTAGCCCCAATATAAGTGACGCTATCAGGAATATCAATAATAGTCAAAAATTTACATCCAAAGAATGCTTTATTACAAATGACTTTTGTACCTCTTTTAATTTTATAAGATCGAAATGAGCAATGCTGAGCACTTAATATTTTTTTCCCATCTCTACTATATTTTACTCCGTATTCATCTATAACAGCATTCTTCAAATCCTCATCCGTCACTTTTGTTGAAAGAACCTCTATTCTACACTCAGGTTTCTTCACAACAAACAGCCTAAATGAACACATAGCAAGATTCTTCTTGGCATTCGCCAACAAGAACATAGAGAGAAGAGTGGTAAACTCCTCATCATTCACCAACTCATGCAAAGCAGCCATTACTTTACTCTTGCTCAAATCACGGCAGTCATCAGCAGAGAAGAGTAATCTATCTGCTGAACCATATTCATCAAGCAATGAAGGTTTTAAGGAAATAGCCTTTAGAGACAAAGCGATGCTTGCCAATGCAAAGTCATCGATGGTTTCATCAAAATCATCAACGGTTCGCAAAGGATGAGAGAAGTCTTTGGTACCAACGCTTGGAGACTTCTGACCATTCATGGCAGGAACAAACATACCATCATAATCCACTAAGGTCAAAGTACCATCGGGGCGAACAATGATATTATCAGGTTTGATGTCACCATGGGCAAATGGCTGGGAACGAAGCCATGCTGCCATCTTGCAGAAGCGATAGCACAGCATTCCCATAGCATACTCATCCTGGTAGTTGTTGGCGATGTAAGTTTCCATCGTCTCACCTTCCACCCAGTCCATCAGCAACACAGGAAACTCATCTTCCTCACAGCTACTATCCACGAAGATTTCCTTCTCCAGATACTTCACAGAAGTAACATAAGAGGAATCTATGCAATCCAACTCATCTGCTATCAGACGATAAGCCTCAGCTCTGCCCTCTTGCTCTTCCAAAAAGCACTTCAAAGCATAGCACTTCCCTGTCTGTTCATCCTTCATTTTGAACACGACAGCAAAGGCACCACTGCTACGATAGGGTTCACCATGATCGTCAAGCACTGGCACCAAGTGAGCCAATTCATCAAGATTATCACTAGCATCTCGAATGGCACTCACATATTCCGACATTAATGGATATTGCATAGGCTTCTATTCTCTTTAGTTGTTTCTGTCTTCAAAAGTACGAAAGATTATTGAATTGACAAAATCATTCCCACTTTTTTCACCATATTTAATAGTAGCAGCACTACCAAGAGCAAAGGTACAACCATTTCTTCAATTATCCAAGTAATCATAAATTTTTCTTTCACCACAAGCCTTGTGAAGTTGAATCTGTTCTCCATAAATTCGAATAGGAAAACATCTCCAAACATTACAATCAAATTTATTATCAACTTGCCTTTCTACTCATTTGAAAAATGAAGCACATTATCTTTATAGCCTATACGTCTTTCTACAGCTTCTAATTCAGAAGCAAGTTTAGCATAACTACAAGCATTAACATCAACATATTCTTCATCTATTTCACCAACTATCACATCTCTATAATAATGAGACTACAAAGCAGCACTAAGGGACTAGCAATACACCACATAACATACTGGTTATCAAGATTATACAATAATACAAAATATTTTCTTCAAAAAAGTTTTCTTTTTCGGAAAAACATATTAAATTTGCAGGTGCAATCAAAGAGGTTGCTTCAGCTTCTGCTGAAAATAATAATTAAAAAAGTACTGTTATGGAAAAACAGACAATTCATTTTAATCCTCCTCTTGGAGGTCATCTACTAGAAGATATTAATATTAATAGTAATACTAATAATGCTGAGAATGAAGAAACTAGTCGTAAGACTGCTACTCATCTTAATGCTCATGCAAATACTAAAAATAACAATTTAAACAATAAACATATGGAACGAAATATTTTATTTTATTTCACTGATGAAAGTACATTAGCTGCTCCAAAGGGTGATTTAAGGATTACTTTTACGAAAAATCCTCATGATATAGTAGACATAGAAAATCTGCTAGAGTTAAAACAACTGAATGTGATAGTAGTAAAACTAAATAAACCTATCACCGTTAAAGAAATCAATAGTTGGCTAAATCAATTTCGAAAGGTATTAAGAGAAAAAGGAATTGGTTCAAATCAAGCTCTACCAGCTCCTCATAGTATAAATGCCAAAGTTTGCAAAAATCGCATTCATGCTGACGGTACTATTGATACTGTTCGTTATGTGATGTCTATATATTTTTAATAAAAATCAATAATTATGATAACAAAAATGCCAAAATTGAAAAAGCATTCGTAAGCGGCTCCGCGTTTATACCTTGCCCTTTATCGTAAAAGTTCTTACCTTTGCACCATAATTTTAAAAGCAACGCAATT